>Ga0302285_10000314_pt1 | contig 27549 bp, 11 predicted proteins | sample III_Fen_E2_2_FD_200455 | JGI IMG/M metagenome (GOLD analysis project Ga0302285, IMG submission 200455) | Peat permafrost microbial communities from Stordalen Mire near Abisko, Sweden - III_Fen_E2_2 | ecosystem: Environmental > Terrestrial > Soil > Wetlands > Permafrost | place: Sweden: Abisko... | reverse complement strand
ACGGAATATACAATTAAAAGAATAAGAATCTCACTATCAGTTATAATCCATAGCAGTATTCTACCCTTGAAGATATTGAAACAGCTGCTACCAAAACTGCACCTTCTTATCTGAACTTTCAATTCCTTCTGACATACAATAACTTTTTAGGATTGCGTTTTCAAATAAAAAAACGTACCGTCGATGATTCCGAATTTGTTAAGAAATTCTTTACTGCCATGCAAACTCATTAGCTAAAGCTTCTTGAAGACACCATTGCAAATCAAAATATTAAATTAGATGCTATCCGTTCTGCAAATGCCAACAACATCATAGAAACAGACTCGAGTATTGATTTTTTCTTGGGCAGTGAATTTGATATTGCTAGAGTCAATTTGCTGAAGGAATATCTTGAAGTAAGCAAGTTAATTGTAAGTTCTAATTTGAAATATAATTGTTGTTCTAATAGATAACGCTTAGTGATGAATCGACATCAGAAGTGCAAATGGATTTGTATTCAGTTAATCTCTTGCGTGAAATTATATTCAGATAGACGCGCACATTCACATAAAGCGATTTAGGAGCTATTCAATTCAACAAGAATGATTAAATAGCAATATTCTTTAAGATTTCAGGGTAAATATTATTTTATTTTTCGTCGAAATAATAAGCATGTTATGTCATATTTGATCTTCAGGTCTCAAGCAGCAAACACTCTCTATGTCAGCTATGTCATCAAGATATTTTATCTCTGCTGCGTTTCTCTTCAGATTCTCATTTCATTTGTCCTTGTAACATTAATGTGCTTAGAATATTAGCTTATTATTGATTTTTAATAGAAAATTCTTGGCATGCTCATCAATTTTATCACGACAAAGATATTCACATTCGATAAGTAACTTCTATTTGCATAGCTTTTATAATAGAATCTACATTCTCACCAAAATAGATAATTAATTAGTTGTATCTATTTAAATTATGTCAGAATTTATTTAACTTTTTTTTAAAAAGGTATATCATCATAAACTTGATCCTTTAGGCAGTAGTTGTGGCTTACTTAATTGACTGGCTTAGCATCTTCTCTACCTTTGAGTAATTAAAATCTTGAAATATCTACGAAAATGACTTTATTTTCTTCAAAGCAATCTAACTTTGGGGACATTTTAGACTTTCGATGACTTTGATTAGTATGAGAGCTTTATTGACAAATACAACTCAAATAGTCTATTCAGTATCGTTGTTTTGATCATTTAAATCATCCAACTTGTCCAGCTTATCAACAAGAAAATACCTTCTTTCAACATTATCTACTATTCTATTAGAAATTCAAGCAGAGACCTTGTGCTCATACTGATTGTAATATTAGTTTAATACTTAAACCAAGATTTTTATTAACTTTTCTTACATATTCATTTGTTTTTTAGTTTGTAATAATTATGTTGATTGCCTTTTCTGTGGTTGGAACTATCATATTCAGTACATCTTATCTCTCAGACTACTCACAGATGGACACTGCAATCCTTTAGCTTATCAAATTCGTAAATCAAATGATAATATGGCACTAACTTGATTTATTTCTATTTTTCATAGATCTTCTATATTAGTTAGATCACTGATCTTGACAGCAATCACTCAGGTTTAGGGTTTGCGTTTGGGATAATATTTCTTATTGTCTTCAATTTGATCCTTCTTCCATACTTTTATTCTGTCATTATTGTAACTTATAACTCTATGCGCGAAACGATGTCAATAACTACAGAAGCTATCACTGCTATTGAGTCAGAAAGATAGCTGTAACTAATGAAAAAAATATTTAATATGATAACATTCGCTTCTCCTTAAGCGCTGATGGAAGAGAAGTAACAAGAAGAAGAAAAGAAGCAAAAAGATTAGGTGAAGGAAAGAAACAAAACAATGATATCTTTGAATGAAAAGAGTACTTTATTCTTTGATAAAAGTCCTCAAAAAGCAACTCCAATAAATCAAAAGCTGACTATTAATCTATTCCCTGATAGTAACACTCCTGATAATAATCCCCTTTCAGCTTCAAAAATACCTGGAGGTTTTGCATCTAAAAAAAGCTTCGAATATATTAAAAGTGGTGATGGAACACGTAAGATAGATTTTAAGATTCTTTTCATGAAGTTTATTTGTTATTAGCTTAACCTTTTAGCAGAGCGAATTCTAATTCTCATAGAAGATAGTTAACTTCCAGGAAAACTATGATTTAAAATACTTCTCAACTTTCCAATCATGATGTGAAAGATGATAACTAAGCCCATCCGGAGATCTAAATGGACTGGAAATAGATATTCCTTTTTCATTTTAAATCGCTTGGTCTAAATGTAAATAATGCTTAAACTAAATTAATCACACCTTCGAGATAATATTTTTGGCTGCTTTTTTTTGTTTTAGATGTATGGGTTTATTCCTTCTAAAGTTGAAGTGCAGACAAGATAATAACGACAAGATGAGATTGTCTAAAAAATAGAAGATATCAAAGAGGACAAGAAGAAAGTTAGAAGAGAAGCAACTAAAAAAAGAGCTAAGACTGCTAGACAGAATATTCAATCAACTTTTATCCACATTATTTTCTTAGTTATTTTGGTGAGTATGGTCACACAGCAACTTCAATTTGAAAAGGTAAAGCCCTTTTTCTAATGAACGTTTCTAATATTGACTTGTTAAATTGCAAAGTGTTATCAAATAAATGAAGCATTACGTTAATACTTCGAGGATACTGAAGTTGAGATTATTGACGCGCTTGAAATGAAACTACTTAAGCTGGATGTAGTCCATGAGCTAAATGAGATATATGTTTGGATAGAAAAGGTATTCCTCTTACCTCTAACGCCGCTCTTCCTTTAAAATCAGTTTGTTGATCGTATTGATCAGTATAATTTTGTTTTTGCAAAATTTCCTGGTCGAATGACAATCCGTCGCTAGAATGTGCATGAAAATACTGATTTTTAAGTTTACAATTCGACTAGTGGACAAATATAATCTGCTCCAATTTATTTTGCTACTGGAGGAGACATGTCTAAAGAATCTTCATACTCTGATGAATTCTCCTAGGATTGCTATGGATACACAACATTCTCTGAATATTATTTCATTCCTTCCGGCTCTCAAAGCACCCCCTACAAAGCAGGAGGATTTGTTCAGTATTTCTCTTCTTCCTAACCTCAAAATCTTCTACACCTCTAATACCTCTAGAAAGATTAAATCATAAACCACGATGTAACTAACACAAGTGATAATTTTGTTATATCAAAAGTAATAATAAAATAATATTAGACAGGAGATGTGGTGCTAGAGGCGATCTTTCATAACACTTTTTACAACTTGTATTCTGTGGTGCGGATATCCTTTGAGATTGATAGTAGTGGCGAAATCACAAAAGATACCTATTATTCTGTAAACAATCATTTTGCTGTTGGCTATTGACAATTTTTTTAAAAAAACAGACATTCATGGTTGATCTCTACAGCTCCAGTAGAATGACGAGAATAGTTTGGGAAATATTGTTCTTCTTGCAAATTTTAATATATTTCTGGCAAATCAAGAGGGATTATTCTGAATTCTTCCAAAGTGAATAATGCCTTAAGCTCGTAAGGATTGATTCTTTAGCTTTCTTTAGCAGCAATAGATTGGAATGTATTAATGATATTACTATTTGATTTATTTGATTAGACTCCTTATGATGAAAGTCTTTAAGGCAACTATATTCTATACTTATTGAACTATAAAATAGAAGAACGTGGATACTCACTTGTCTCTCTTGTTAAGTAGCTCTTGACAAGATCACTTTAATTTGCTCAAAGAATCCTTCTTGCCTTGAAGTTGTACTGTTCTGAGACAACAGCTAACATATTTTTAATAGCTGGATAAATCCTTTCTTTGATTGCAATCATTTTCTATTTATCTTATGTCTCTGATTCCGATCGCTCTGGGTTCGACATAACTGATAGTACCTCATTTAAACTCATTGGCAATCTTTCTAGTTTTGGTGAATAAATCGATAGGTATAGCATTGTCATAAGCATCCTTCTGTTCGTGCAATTCGTCCGCATACTATTCTATTTCGGTTTCTCAGCTAAGCTTGCATTAGTCCTTGATGTGATTTCCAATGCCAATTTGGATGTGTTCTTTTTCTTAGTGATCTTCTTCATTCTCCTTTCTGCATTTTCGCTGATCAGCATTGTGCTCTTTGGTAGCTATATCTCAAACTTTTAGGATTTTGCTCGAGCTATGATTTTAGTTCTCTCTTGGCTCGCTTCTGTTAAAACTTTCCCTTTCCCTAATACTAGTCCTTCAACCTTGGAGTACATCTACTATGTCTTTTTTATGGTAATAATATTTTCCTTTTCATTTAAAAAAAAACAATTAAATGACAATTTAAATTAGATCGTGATGCAATTGATCTTGACCCAGATGTTTATTGCAATTCTAGACGGATACTTCATTGACAAAACAAAAGATGAAGAAGAAGTAATAATTTATTATGGAAAGAAACATTTGAATTAACATTTTAATTAAGTAAACAAAAGGTATTATTGATCTCCTTCTTGACATGCTTCGTGGCTAGTATGAGAAAGTTAGAAAAAATTCTCAAGTGAAATAATCAAATTCAGGAATACCCATAAAAGCTTCAACATCAACTCTGGAAGCCAAATATAAATGTTGCTCATCTCTCTGCAATGCTAAGGATCGCATAAAGTTGTATTTCAATAATGTGCTGCTCTTCTTTTTAAACATTTATTTCGAAGCTGATGACTCCGAAGAATTAGAAAGATAGATTGGTATGGCAAAAAATGATCATGAAATCTTAAAGCTTAACATCAATTTTAAGTAAGATACCTCCAATTAAGATTTAGAAGAAGATTCCGATGAAGAAAGTGATGAGAGAAAGCGTCTAGCAGAAATAGGATCGCTTTAAGACTTAGATAAAAAAGAAACTCAAGATAAAAAAGATAAGAGTAGCATAAACTACTGGATGATGATTCTCTAGCAAGCTGTGTTAGCCTCGACTAATAATCAAGTTGATTTTAATTCCTACGACTAAAAAGGAAACATTAACTATATTAATCAATAGAGGTTGCTCCAAATGAATTAAAATAATCAACAATTTTTTAATGGCACAACAAGACAAAACAACTTTGATAATAATGAAAAGATTACAATTGAGCAAGGAAATAATAATAAAGGAAGCAGTTAGAAGGATTACATTAGTCCTGAGTAAATTCAACTCAATAAGTAATTAACTCAAAATTAGAGTCCAGATCAATTACTACGATTATCTACTGATAAGATATATTAATAAAATGATCAAAAGAAAAAAGACAAAGAAACTAAGGAATTGGAAAAAATATAAAGGAATATCCACGTAGAATATGATCAAGAATGGAGGAATCTTTTCAGTCCCGCTTTAATTGATGATATGATTGAGTTTGTAGCTAAGAGACATTCTGATTTTTCATATATTCCTTCTAGCAAAAACTAATATGATGATAAGTAAAAAGATTGTTGAGGTTTGTGCTAATTTTAATTCTCATTTTATTTTAGAGCGAGCAAGGAGAAGATTATAGAAATGATTGAGCAAAAGAGGTTGAATGAATTATTTCTCTTAATCTTTTCTCAGGCAGAAAAGCTTTTAAGATAAAAAACCAAGCGAAAACAGGATTATAAAATGATAACTTAATTATTGTATACTCTCCTGTATTTCTATTACACCCTCTTTTCAGTCAGTTTCTCAGAAGAAGAGTTGGAAACCTACACGATTCTTCAGTTAGTAGCTAAAAATTATCGAGAACTTGAAGATGAACAATTCTTCGAAGAATAAAGTAATTATTTCTAATATTTGAATTATTCTCACTAATATTTATTTTAACAACAGTTAACCTTTCCTAAATGGACATTAGCATGTATGTTTAGAATCAATCTATTCTTGAGATTTAAAGCTTAAAGAATGTGTAGCATCCAACTGATTCAAACCTGATCCCATAAATCGAACCTCAATAAAATTATTCTAAAAAGAGAATTGGAGTGATAAATCCTGATTTCAATAGGCGTTTTGGTGTCAAACTAGATGGAAATAAATCAGAAAAATCATCTTCAGGAATCCCTCATAGATTACATAGCAATCTTAGTGAATTAGACCTACTTAATTTGTTAATGAAGTGCAGATTGATCAATAAATTGTGGAAAAGCACTTCAATTCATGACAAGTAATTATTCTTTACTATTTATCAACACCCATGACTTTGTTAAAAAATACAGGATAGAACTATGGTTCGGGCCCAATAATAAGCAGCCATACCTGCCTTACTACATGAAATCTGTGCTATGGTAATAATCTTAACTGTTTATGTAAATACTTTTTATGTAAATAATTTCATTTTTTCCCTTTAGGAACACAAGTTGCTTCAAAAAGGAGACATGTTAACCTTTTCAGAAGAAGACAGGAATACAAATAGAATAATTTTTTGATTCATCAGACATGATGCCAGAGTAGTTTCTTGATTTATGGGGTTATTTAGGTAATAATTATTCTTAGTTGATTATGATTTCATCTAAATAAATAAAAAATATTATTTAAAAGAGAACATTCCTGCCTACAAGAAATAGCAAGGATAGAATTAGAGTCAGGCAAATTCAAAGAAATAAGGCTCTAAGCAAATGAAGAATCCAACGAATAGTGCTTAAAAGAAGAACGCCACTTTTATTAAAAAAGAAGAAACCAAACCTTTAATAGATTTGGAAAGAAAGCTAATGATGGAAGAAAATGGAGACTAAAACACATTTTAGGTTAATTAAGTGTAAGAGATACACATCGATTTTATCCAAATGATGCTTAGAGACACAAAGGACAGAGTGAGATAGCTGCTCTAGAAAACGACATTTGATGACAAAGCCAATTATCTTAGAAAATAAAATCGCATCCGTCATGACCACAAAATGATAATTTTCCATCTTATGACTCTGGAAGAAAAAATCCGCATTATTTTCCTTAATTAGAATAACCTTCTCTCTAAAATCGAAGTATTAAACAGCTAATTATTTGAAAATATTACTATTTTTTTTTTGAATAGATGCTAATGGTCATTGAAGAGAATTATGAGAATATTATGAATGTGGTGAAACTTGACAAAGATCTTAACAGTGAAATACAGCAGTGGATTTTCGATTTTTATAGCAGCTACGCAATGTAAAAAACAAGACTAAGATTACTAGCTAATTTCTTACTTATTTTCTAGGTACAACAGCTATACGACAGCTTACAAAGTTAAAAAGCAATTCTAGTCGTACACAAATCAATCTGAAGATGTTCTTAAGTAAAAATTGATAACTAAAATGTAGCTATTTGTTACTATTATTGTTATTTTTAGTTACGTTTAGGAACTTGAGAAGAAGATCCAAAGACTAGATGTTGAGATGGAAAAGCAGATTAAAATACTGAAGCAGTACATCAAGTGAAATGTTTTCTTTAATCATAAAAACAATATTATGATTATTTTCTGATTGAAATTTACCTTAATCCTGAGATGAATTTTCTGTGATTCTTTTTTTTAAATGGAAAGGGGAGGAAAATATGCTACTTATGAAAATTGTTTTGTTGTTGAAAGGCTTTTACGAAGAATTGGCTTTTAGTTGTTTGTTTGATTTTATTGCTCTCCTCCAATTATTTTTTCTTGAAAAGCAAAATGGTTTAGTATTTTGAAAATATAAGGGACTTAGTAACAAGCAGAAAAGCAGAACTTAGACAGATGCTATTTTAGCAGAGAAGATACAAAAAGGAGATTAAACTGCAAATTAAAGAAGCTTTTGTTGAACTATTTTTTTTAATTTAACTTGGCTAAATTTCTGCAATTGAAGATTATTTTAAATAAAAATAATTTAAATAATTCATAGTTGTTTGCCTGTTTTTTTCCTCATTACTATTTTTTATATTTTGCTATTCTCAAAGTAGAAATTAATGTTTCCAATCAAACAAGTAGATTCGAGAGAGAAGATTAATATTCGTTGAAGAGTTGTCAAAGAAAAAAGAGTTACTAGAGCTATAAATAATTAACAGTTTGTTCTCAGGATACATAACAGCTTAGATAGATTCTCTCTTAAAATAATTTCATCTTTAATATCTCCTGTTATGATAAACAACTAAAACAGCGTAAGACAAGACTGCGAAAAAGAACCTCCTAATGCTCAAGCTCACGTTCAATTTATCCAAGTATATTTTATTTGTTTTCAAAATGTTAATATTATATTAATCTAGGAAACTGCATTGCTACAGTCGTAACATCTGGAGTAGTTGAAAGTTGAAGTTAATCAAGTAAAATCTGATTTAGAAGCAGCATAGATGTAAACATCCAAGCAGAATGATTCGCTCATGGCCTCTTTTGGTCCAAAGCTTGATTTATTTAAAAAAACAATAGCAGAAGATATATAATTGCAGTTACAAAACAACGAATCGAACTAATAGTCTCTTACTGGAATGAAAAAAGATGACTTAGACATGCAAAAATTAATTCTTTATAATTTTGAGAAACTTAAAGCATTTGCCGCTGAATTGGAATGATACTATTATTAATTATTTGTTTTGCTTAATAAAATATTGTAAATAAAATATGACTAAAAGTAAACATATTTATGATTTTTATAAAACAATAAAAACACATAAATGCCGAAGATTTATTATTGAAAAAAAATGACTTTTTGAAGCAACTATTTTTTTTGTGTTTTCAGATCTTCAAATTGAGATAATAAAGTATTGTCTAGATATTTTTCAATTAATCCATCAGATTTTGGCCTAAATAATAAAATTATTCAATTAAGCAAGGCGCCTAAAGTATTTTTTCACTTCAATATTTATTGATTTAATTATAATAAGTGTACAACTAATCCTGAATTAGTTTGGCCTTATCTTCTGGTATCCTAGAATTAGCATGCATAAAAATATGTTAGTGAGAAATGTTACTTACTAACGAAGCAGAAACTGCTAGTTTAATTATGTTTACCTCTTTTAACTTAACAAAAATGAAATGTGAGCATTGACTTGATCTTTTGGATTTTTAGAAGCATTGTAGTTAGTTTAAAAAGAATTTTCCTCATAGTCCCTCACAAAATCTTATTGTTATTGCGCAGCATACTTGCAAGAAAGTTAAAACTCTTTAAGAAGTAGAGGGTCAATAAAAATTGGTTGAAATCCAGCATTTCCTTCGCAATCTGGATCTCTTTCAAAAGGTTTGAGTCTATTTCTCTATTGAAGAACGTCTTCCTGAGAGAAGCAATCTTCATTAGAAAAAAATAAAGAATTCATGTCACTTAGTGCCTACAGCTATCCTTCCTGCATTTAAGTAAAGGTCCTTCTCTTCTTGCTTCTAGAATTTTTAGACTCTTGGTTTATTCCAAACATTTCTCTTAAAATTATGCTTGATATGTAATTTTTAATTTAAGTTTTTTTTTCTTAAATAATTGTAGGTATTTCGTTCTGGAAGTAGCAGCAATTTAATGCCGCTTTTGGAGTTAATCAAATTTAAATTCTTTGTGAAATAATTATCTGCATAAAAATATCCGCAGAAAACACAATCTTATTTAGTATTGTGTTTAATCTCATGTTTAAACTCAGTTCTTTACTAAATCCTGTAAGGATAGGGATATTCAATTCTGATTAGTTTCCCTCTTCTTTTTAATTGATTCTCAAATAAAATCTAAATTCATCTATGGAATTTATTTAATTGTGATTGCTTAAATATTACAATTAATTACAATTGTAAAGTAAATTAAAAAATTAATTATTTCTAAAAGTCCAGCAAGAATATCTTTATGTCAAAGAGATCTCTTTATTATTGATTTTTTACTGAAAGTTTCACTAATAATTTATTTGTCATTATGGTAATTCTTCTAATATGTTTTGAATGTGAATCTACATTTTATCTTCTTTTTTGAAAAGAAGCGCGGAGAAACTAGGCGGGGGCTTAAATATCCATGGGACATGATACTCGTCAGGAATGCAATTACAAAGAGATAGGGGGGAAATTAGAGACGAAAAAAGGGAGCCTTTAGATACTTTTTTAATTGCAAATTAAGTAAAAATTCTTTGAATATTCTCTTGTAAACCAGATAAATGAAGCAAGGCAATCTCATGAACTTCTTCGGTAAGAAGAAAGACAACAAGGAAGCAACTAGCACTCCTTCAAAAGCTGATTAGCTATCAATGAGTGATTCAAAACAGCAAGCTGCTAAGGACAGTGTAAAGAAAGTAGAAGAAGAAATTGTCAAAGTTAATGGACATATAAATAGCGATTCCAAAGGAAAAGATATTGCAATTCCAGAAGAAAAAAAGACGAAGAATACATCATAACAATTGTAGTAATCGTAAGCATCTGGTAAGTCTGCGTCAACGTAATCATAATCTTAAGATGCGAAGAGACTAGAAGATTCTCCAGTGGAAAATAACTAGAAAAATGGCAAAAAATAGTAAATAACTGAGAACGTTAATGAAAATGATAATGCAGATGCAGCAGAAGAGGAGTTTGTATATGTCAGCAAGAAAGATAGACTAGCTATTTCAGGGAGAAAGAGGAACATTATTGATAGTGAAGATGATGATGAACACAACAATGATCATCATAAAGATAAAGACTCAGAGGATAACATCGAACAGAAGAAATAATCAAAAGAATCACAATTATCTTCTGGTAAGAAACTGAAGAAACAAACTGGGAAGAAAGCTGAAGGAAATAAATAACCCACAAAGAAATAGTAAGAAATCGAAGAAGAGAAGGAAACTTCAGATCACATTGAGAGCAGTTTGCCTAAGTAGCCACTTGAAACCCTGGAGAAAACTAACGATTCTAAATCGAAAACAGCTGGGATTTTCTCTGCCAAAAATGAATAAAAATCAAATGATAATCACAATATTAAACTTGAAGAAGGGAAATTATCTAAAGCGAAAGAACCTGCACTTGTTGAATCAGCTAAAAAGCCTTTGAAGGACAGTGACAATGACTGTCCTGACGTCTTTGAATCTAGTTTGTCAAATCTAGGTGCAGAAAAATACAATCCATAACGTGATGCTGGATTTAATCAAGGATCGAATGTCCCATTTGGTTTCCTTTGTGCTGGGTTTGAGCGTGTAGCTGAGCAAGAAGGTAAAAATTCTAAAGGTGTTATGATCGAGACTATGAGTAGAGTTTTTAAAAGTATAATTCTTTTGAACACCTCGTAAATCTACCCTGCGTATATGTTCTGCATTATGAAGATTGCACCGGATTATTAATCGAATGAGCTAGGTGTCGGTAGGGAGATTCTTTAGAAGGCTATTAGTTAATGCTGTGGGAAGACAGTGGGTTAAATTAGAGATGGTTTGAATAAACTAGGTGATTTAGGTAAAGTTGCAGCATAAGCGAAAGCGACGCAGAAGAATATATCGTCGTTCTTTGTGAAAACGAACGTAAAGTAGCAGAATATTACTTTGGTTAGAGCGTTCAATGATCTAAAAGCGATCGGGGCGTCTTCAGGATAAGTAATATAATTAAAGATAATGACCATTTTGTGATGTTTTCATTGACCTTATTGTTTTTTGTTTTTGTTCTTGTTTTTCTTAGAATTCGACTGCTAAGCGTGAGGGTATTATCAGTAAGTTCATGAGAGAAGCTACGCCTGCTGAGACATGCTATTTCGTGAGATTTATTGAGTAGAATTTAAAAATTGGTGCAGCTGAAAAAACTATGTAAGCTGCATTATCGAAGGCATTCTATGAAATCGCGCATGAGATCACTAGTGGACATACTTATTCCACTAGCGAAGAAGAGTCTTTGAGTGAGTTTAATTTCATTGTGACGAGATGTCTCTGTGAATTCCCGAATTATGAAAAAGTCATTGAAACACTGTTATCGGTGAAAACGGACATTCATAAGCTTCTCGATGTGTGCAAGATCACCATTGGCATACCCTGCAAGCCAATGCTAGCTAAGCCTACAAAATCGATTTAAGTCATCTTAGATCGATTCAAAGATGTGAAATTCACTTGTGAATATAAGTATGATGGGCTACGAGGACAGATTCATTATGACGGGAAGAACGTGAGTATTTTCAGTAGAAACCTTGAAGACATGACATTAATGTATCCTGATATTGTAGAGTTTGTGTAGAGACACGTAGCGAAATCGACGAAGATTTAGAATTTCATTTTAGACAGTGAGATTGTAGCGTTTGATAGAAATACTAATAAGATTAGACCATTTTAGTCATTAGCTACGAGAGGCAGAGTGAATGTGAAGCTATCTGAGATTGATATTAAGGTCTGCGTGTTTATGTTCGATTTGATATTGCTGAACGGATAGAGTTTGATGTAGACGACACTGAGAGAAAGAAGGGAGATGATTGCAGAGAATTTTGTGTAAGAACCAGGGGAGTTCTGCTTTGCTGAGTAGCTTAATACAGATGACTAAGAGGAGATGCAAGTAAACATATCTGATTTATGTGTCATTTTTATAATATCTTTTTGTTTTCCCTTTTAGGAATTCTTGGAAAAATCTGTAAAGGTTGGATGTGAGGGGTTAATGGTGAAGACACTCGAGGAAAACTCCACCTACGAGCCTGCGAAAAGATCATTTAAATGGTTGAAACTTAAGAAAGACTATATTGACAATGGTCTCGGTGATACTCTCGATCTCGTGCCTATTGCCGCCATCAAGGGCACTGGAAAACGTGCTGGATTATACGGTGCATATCTCCTCGCAGCATACAATGAAGACATGGAACGCTATGAGACAATTTGTAAAATCGGTACAGGATTTTCCGATGAAATTCTAGAAGCGTGTTTTAAGTTCTTCTAGGATAAACTCATCCCTGCGCCATTGAAGAACTACTTAGTAAAGGATTTCAAAGCAGATGTATGGTTTACTCCATCTGTTGTATGGGAAATCAAAGGTGCGGATTTATAAATATCACCGGTGTACACATGCGGTGTTAGTGAGACAAAATTAGAAAAAGGTATTGGATTAAGATTCCCTAGGCTATTAAGAATTAGAGATGATAAAGCACCTGATGAAGCTACATCGCCTTCGTTTATATATGAGATATATTCGCAGCAAGCAGTTGTTACGAATAATTTCGATGATGCTGATGATTTCTATTGAGGATAATTTTGAATCATAGATTTGTATGATATCGCTTTAAGCAGTTATTTCTTTGTTTTTTCTATTTCCAATTGAAGAATTTTGTATTCATTTGTCTTGATAATAGTGATGATAATTTACAAGTTAATTTCCCCCTCTTTTTGTTAAAACTTAATCAATTAGCAATTGGTTAATAAATATCTCCCGCAAATTAGCTTATTTTGGAAGAAACAGTGCAGGTATTAAAACAATGAGTGTAGAGCGATAACAATCTGAAACACTGCGCCGAAGTGACAGTGGAAACAGTCCATATCATTCTAAGACATTCACAGTTACGCAAACAGATGATCAGTTCATTGTATGAAATTATATCCAATTTCTACAGCGCCCAAATGATTGCTGAGCTGATATGTATAAAACTAATTTATTTTACTTAAAAGATAGAGATGAACTAGAAGAAGAGGACAGGTTAGAGACTCATCATCACTCGGAAGGATCAATAGATTACGTTGTTAAGTTAATCTGAGTTTAATGTGACAGAATAATTACAATAAATCCAATAAGTCGTAGAGTTTGAACTACTCCTAGGAATCATAAATATCCAGTAGTTATCATTTCTCCTCATAGCGACGGAGAAATCACCAGCAGCGATGCTTCAAAATCCACATCATGATATATTTGAGATCACAGCTGTACAATTCTTGCCGTTTTAAGTAAAAATTATGAACTTATTCAGAAGATTTGTAGATTTAATATATTTCTTTTTTAAAAGAATCTATCACCATCTAAGAAAGTCCGCGATTACATGTCTGGTGTTGCAGATGTAAGCACATATTTTGATAATAATTATAATATTTTATCTTGAAATGCTAAACCTTTTTTGGTATTGCTGATTTAGCTGTTAAGTAGTAGCCATTTCTTCTCGTATACATATCCACTGCAGAGTAGCAGGTAGAGAATATAATAAGCGAAGGAAAAGAAAAAAAGTAATAAGAATTTAGTGTATTTAGAGGATATTTTCACTTGGAATAGTAGATTAGCTTCAGGATTTACATTACATCAAATCGGAGCACCATGGATAGTCCCAGTGATTCAAGGATACGTTGGGTAGTTTAGACTTCCAATCGGTAGCAATAGTCTAGTTGTGTCGCTTATCTGCAGACGCTCTTGCAAGAGAGGTGGCACAAGGTTCTGTCATAGAGGTAAATTTATTAGTTTAAGTTTGAATAATTTTAGGGTTATTTTCTAATAAAATAGGTATTGATGCTGAGGGTTATGTAGCTAATTTCTGTGAGAATGAGTAGATCGTTGAATTTGGTTAGACGACACTAAGTTGGATTGCTATCAGAGGCAGCATTCCATTATTCTGGGAATAAGCTGGAATGCAAGCAGATCTGTAGTTAACGAGAGGAGAAAACCTTAACGATGAAGCATAAGCTAATCATTTTGAGATACTTGATGAATTGTATCTGCAAGGTATACAGGAAAAGCAGATCGAAGAAGGAAAAAAAGAAGAAGAAGAAAATAATAAAGAAAAGAAGCAGAAACAAGAAGAGGAGGAGGAGGGAAAAGTTTAAGTAGATACTTCCCTGTAGGTCAGCAGTCAGAGTAGGAATAGCAAAACGATCGAAAGACGATAATTTGAGTTTATATTTATCATAAACTTACTAATGGAAGGGGATAAGAACGAGTAGATGCTCACAGAAGCCTTTGAAGATAGTCTTGGTAGGAGTATATACTCGACACCTAAGCGATATGAGTAGTTTGATTTTCACAAGAAATCTGCAGAAGTAGATATTTTTTCATAGAATTTAGCGTAATCTGCATTTCTCTAAGGGTACCTGAAAGAGAAACATAAGAATATTATTGGCAGTGGAGTAGGTAATTCTGTGGATGTTGTTTTAGAACAGCAAGGAGTGCTGAGAGTCAACTGCAAAGACTGTTTAGATAGGACAAACTCAGTTATGTCTAAAGTTGCATATTATCATTTGCTGTAGATGTTGGCAGTAGAATTTGGATTGAAATTAGGTGTTAGCAGTAGTGAACCAAGTGGTAATAGTGATGGTGATAATAGCAGTAGCAATGAGCATTTGCCATAGCAAAAAACATCTTCGTCATAAACTAAAATAAAAAATGCTAACATCTTGGATAATACTACCACTTCTTCTCCTTCTTAGCACATTCATTCGATAGGTAGTCTTTTACAAACATTCCTAAATAACCTCTGGAGTCGTAATGGTAATAATATCTCCAAGTTATACGCTGGCACTGATGCGACAACAAAAAATGCTTCGAGTGGATTTCAATATAAATTCGATACTTACGTGATAGGGTTGTAACGATTTGTGAATTCAAGTATCAGTGATGCATTCAAGATGGAATGCATTAATATCATCACCTGCAATCATTTTGACTCTGTCTACAGTGAGATATTCTTTTGGATTTGGATTGGTTATTTATTTCATGAGTTTAATGATATTTTGGGGATATTTGTTATTAGATGATGGTCTTGGAGAGATATTCAGTAAATAACTGTATAACAAGAGAGAAGCTTATTAAACTAGACATAATCTATCGATATTTATCACTACTTGGAATGTCATGGCACTTGTACCAAATCTTGATATCGAATTACCAGGTAAACAAAAAATAACAACATCCATATTAATATGTTCTCATCCTCCTTTGTTTTCTCTCTTATCTCCTTGATTAGGTTTCCTTGATTTAAATGGTTAATCCCCTCCTGAACTCATCGTTGTAGGTCTTGAAGAAATCATAAAACCTAGCAAATACAGTTTTTCCAATATCTTTGGTAAAACTGACAACAAGGAACAAACTCAACTTTGGACAAAAATCATTTCCAAATAAATCACCCGTAGCATCCCTGACACATCCTACATGCTGATTGACGCACGTAACATGGTCGGCAACTTCATGGCAGTATTCGCATCGGCTAAACTCAAAGAGCAAATCAAGAATGTCGAGACAGAATCGGTGAAATGTGGACTAGCTAAAAAAGGTGCAGATGTAGGTATGATAAGTTATTTGTTTTTGTTGTTACCATCTGATCCTGATTTTAAGCTCTTTCGAAGGCGGTCTAATATGTAGACTGACGATAAATGAAACCATGGTGTGTTTAGTACATTGCTACCTACCAGGAGGGAGAAGTACGAAGAAAATAGAATAACGATTCAAAGCGATCGAGCATATCCACACGATAGCGTTCTAGAAGGACACCCAAGGAAGGAGCAAAACACTTAAAATTGACTAAAGCAATATGGTGTTTTTATTTGGAGATCTCAATTTTAGGCTGAACATACAATCAGATTAAGCTTGGGAGTTAATAGATAAATATAAGCGGTTTATGAAGTCAGGGGAAGTAGGTTAAGCGTAAGGATTGTTAACGAGAATGTTAGGGTTTGAGTAATTGCAGTAGAATCGGCATAATAATGAGTCGATAAGTGAGTTCGTGGAAGGTAGTATTAGCTTTCTTCCGACGTTTTAGCCTACTCCAACGACGCATGACTAAACACCGTGTTGGAGAAACAGGATTCTTTTCAATCTCAACGATGAATTCACATCAATAAATTAAAAGTTCTACATTGCTAATCAGCAACTCTAAGCTTCAAATCATAAGTAAATTGAGCAGTGGGGGGTGATAAAAAGATGTGTGACTCTCCTTGATGTTTGTGTGTGTTTGTGATTGGAGCAGATAAGTAAGTGCGTATTTTGAGATCAGCACAAAGAAAACAGACACAGAAGCAAGGAATAAATTATTAACAGAAATACTCTCACAGCAGAAAATGAATTAATCCAAAGAATGAAACAAAATGGATAAACAGAGGGGATGATGGCATAACTAATCAAGACACATAAAAAACGATCAACTAATCGACTGAAAAAACATATTTCAAAAAAGCTAAACAAAAAAACGGAGATAATTAAAAGCATTTTTGATGTGTGATATTTATCCTTGTTGTGGATGTAACAAAATAAATAGATAACAATTATTGAGTTGATAAAGAAGATTATGTTTTTTTTGAAAGTTAGTATTCATTCGAATAAATGCTTTTAAGAGCTTAGTTGCAGTATTTTCTCAATGGGATTTTTATATCAAATGGGATTGTTTTCTTCTGTTGGGTGGTTGACATTATCGGAGATGATTTATGCTGCTCTTTTTATTGGTTAATTTTTATATGCAGTTCATATGCCCTTCATTTGTTTTTTTCCAGATTATACAGCCTTATTAGGGAGTTTCTCATAGACACAACAAGTTAGTTTGTCTGTTCATTGAGAATAAATCCAAGAATCTCATATTTCTATTCCCCCCAAAAAAAACCAATATCAAAATCAAAAGATATCCCATTTTTTTCTTAGTTTATCAATCTCTCTCTCTCTCTCTCTATTCGTTACTTATTTAAGAAGTGTATGCTTTGTCTTCTTCTCAATATTGAATCTTGAAATCTCAAACGGTTTGGATTTCACATCAACCTTCATTTCTATGTCGTCTTCATATCCAAAGAAACTCATGCTCGAATAATTCTTGCCGCTGAATCCTTCTAGCATGATAAGCTCATCCAGTAATGGACTATACTACATCTGTATCACTTAAGTATCACCATATTTCAAGGAGATCCTCTCCCAACATGGCTAATACAAACAATAGAAACCACCAAAAATAAATATATTTCCATTTTATTATTTTTTTCCCTTACATCATTTTCAAGATAATTTAACTTGTAGATCTCAAATCTAAATTGCGAGTTCGTTTCTTCGCCTTCATATTTATTTCCTGTTCTAGGTACATTCATCAGAATTTAATCCAATGACGAATCAGTTGTATTCAGAGTTAAACTCACCGCATAATACACTTCTCCTCGTATATTCTAAAATCCATATCCTGCAAAAATATAATAATCCCCTTATGTTGGTAGATTCAAGAACACATCTCTTCCTGAAATCACATCGAGAACACCTATCCTCGATGAGATCTACGATGACATCCCTAGAAGACACCTCGATCTTGCGACTAATGTTACATTGTCATATGCAAATAAATACGCATAATTCTTAATATATTTCTTCGTCTAAGGGTAGAATAACCCTATTCTTGTGAATTAGTTTCTCTTCTGAACCACAACAAACTTATCCATCATCAGCAATCCAGTGAATGGCGTATCAACATTCCCAGATCTTGCTCTGTAATGCCTCAGTAGTTATGTTTTATTCGTTTAGAGGTTCATACCGAATAGAGAACAACCTTTATCGTTGTATAACTCACCACTTAAGAGAAAACTTCTAGAGTTTGTAGAGACTATGACTCTACTCGGTGTAGTTGTGATTTCTAAGGGGGTTTTTTGTAAAAGTTTAATTTCTAAAGTGAGTTGATTAATCTACCAAAGTTTGATTTCAGAATTTTATCCGATTGTCAGGAAAACATCTTTATTAATGAATGCCATGGATAGTATCTTCTTTCGGATGATCTCCTCCGCTGTATGAGCAACCTACCGAGATAATGAATATATTACAGAAGATTCATGAAAAGATCTGTCTTAGAACTTTGGGAAGAATGTATTTCTAATCCAATTCATGAGATCGTTTGATTCTTTGAATAGTTCTTGCTAGTCTATGATAATGGAGTCCTAACTTTCTTGGAGATATTCCTCGAAGTAAATACTGTCGAAAAATAACTCTTTTTTTGGACCGATATATCTGTATATCAGCATACATTTGGGATAAGGAGTAGGGTTGCTCTTATCTGAACGATCTTACTTAGTTGATTTTTGGAATTCATTCAACAAATTCGAACGCAAGGTAGAGTATTTCGATTTAATTTGCGAAGATTCACTATTCGATTTATCTGTTGTTGTTGTGGTTCTCCTTCTTCTCTAAGGTCTATTTCTATCAGTAAAGTTATCTTTGAGCTGATCACTGACTAATTTCTCGTTAAATTCTGTATTATTATTTTCATTATTTATGCTATTATAGTTGCTGGTTTGCGATTGATAAAACTCCTCACCTTCTTTCCTATCAGCCTTCCCTTCATCTATTTCACTGCTTCCCTATTCTTCAACTTGAGTTCCATTACTAAGCTACTGTTTCTCTAACACCAACAAGGATTCTAGTTCTTAAGATTTTTTCTTATCTAAATTTGCATTACCATCATCAAAATCATCATCACTGCTCTCCGACCCACTGTATTCTTCATCTTCCTCATCTATAATATCTACGCTATCACTTTGCTCTGAACAATCTATCCAATCATCTTTATTATTTTCCTCCTCCTTCTAAGCCACTTCCTCCTATCTCTATTCTGCCTACTAAACTTCCCCTTACTTTTACTCAGAATTAACCAATTCTTTAATAACTTCTTTCTATTTTTCTCTACTCTAATCCTCCAATCTACCTTCTATATCAACCCCTGTATGATCATTGCGTTTCCTCCTTTTCCTACCATGCTGCTCTTCAAATTAACCCAAATCTTAATCCCCTCCTGCTTTTGCTTCCTCTCTAAATAAACATCTCTTTCTCGCAGCTATTTTCATCTTTTTTGATCGCTTATCTAACACCAAATCACTATCTTCCTCCTCCTCTTCCTTATCAACACCACTTTCTCCGATCTATTTCTCCTATGATTCTATCTTAACTTCTACATTTTCTAATTCAGTTTAATTCTCCTGTAATTATTCATTTTCCTTTTCTTCAATAACTTTCCATATTACTTTTGTCTTACCGTCATGCTAAATTGTTCTACTAACATCTTATGAAAAGATAAACTAACTTTTCTTTGACGATCTTCTACCTTTCCTCGATCTTTTTTTTTTAACAATCATTTACTCCACTTGTTCCTCCTATTCTAACATCTTATAATTGTCCACAACCAGTTTTTCTTCTTACAATCTCTCCCAAGCTGTCGTATCAAACCGCTAGCTGTATGTGATTTCAGCAAAGAAATTCGCGCAATGAAACACTTTTTAAGTCTTTTACTTGAAAATAATGTGACTCGTAGCTAAATCGGATAGCTTTTCCCTTTAAAGAGGAGCTAAATCGGATTTCTTAATCCTAGTCAGACAATCAAATATTTTCAGTGATTTGTTGATTTTCTCACGACTTGACTGATACCCAAATTGACTATACATCGTTGCGTTGCTCATCTCGCAGTCCATTTCTTCGTTCATATCTGTTATGCAATCACGCAATAAACGCATTGATTTATCGCATTCTTTGATTTGGATTTCGCTTAAAATCGCTATGAACTTATCTAAGCTGATTATCATATGCCCGTGATGACTTGTATGCAAACATTCCGTACATCCTACTCGATATTCATGCTCACAAGCGATGTCAGTGCATACAAGGGAGCAATTCTAACTATGTGTTGGACATTATACATCTAAGTAGTGGCATTTTTATAAGCTCTGCAGTCGGTCATTGATGGATACTTTTTGAGGAATTGTCTAAGATGGGAGAGAAGGAGGTATTGAGAATATTGAAGTTGTTGTAGATGATGACGCTGTTGTTGCTCTGATACTAGGATAAGGTCTTCTCAGAGGAACTGCAGTTATGAATGGTGAAATCATAGAAAGAGAGAGTTGTATATGTATCTTCAGCTAGCTTTCTCTCTTATTGTGTCCCTAACTGTGTGTGCGTGTGTATTTGTATGTTTATCTAAAAATATTCACTTAAAAACACAAATGATTTTTTGTTTCTTGGAATATTGAATCTATTTCACTTTTTTTTGAGATGGAATTCCTCACAATTCCTCTCAGATAATTCCTCGCCCTTATTTCATCAAAAACAACATCACCCAAAGGGAAATCAGAGAAACACTTCTGCTTCTTATTATTATTACATCAATTATTATTTCTTACACATGAAGCTTTCCGCCTTATGATCGTTTATTTATAAAAAATATATGAATTTCCACTTATTTTATTTATTTTTAAGTCTATGTCATTTTAGAGCATACTTTAAAAAAATGGGGTTTAACTTTATCTTTCACCAAAATAAACAGATTTCTTAACTTTGCAGAGAGGCGTAATTATTAGAGCGCATTTCTCTTCGCTGAGATCAGGTGAAGTAAACAGGCACAGCAGAAGAACGCATTTGAAAAGAGAAGAATCAAGGAGGATTTAAATGATTTATTGAGAATGAATGGGGGATGCTGGAGAGATTTTAAAAAAAGAAAGAAGAGAAACATTTGTATTAAGAGATTTTAAGACGATCAAAGGTTCAAAGAATGGATAAAATATGTATTCCCAGAAATCTTAATCAGATAAAAAAAAGAAGGGAGAAATTCAAATTGATTTGAATTAAGCTAGACCAATCAATTCACTGGGAAAATTGGGGTTATCAGATTTACCCATCAAAAAAAATTAAATAAAGTCGGGTTGTTTAATTTTAAATTAATTTACTTTGCTTGTATTTCTCTCTGTGGGGAGAAAGAGAAACATACCAGCTATTGGAGAGTAAATTATTTAGTTTTGATGCCAAAGGTTGTTTGATTCCTGTTAAGTTTCAGAAAAGATCAAAGCAGAATGGCAAAAAGTTAGGAATTCAAATATTATTATTAATATTATTTTGAAATAACCTGATATTGTTGTGCCTTCTCTCTTTTCAGTTACAATTATAAAGAATAGGCTCATAGAACCATGTTAAAAGCATTATTTACTCAATTTTTAGCCCTAAACAGTTCTGCTGTGAATAATTATTTGACTTATTAATCACACATAATTAAAAATCTAAGATGTTCTAAGCACTTTGTAATTATAAAGCTTCTATTTAACAAAATATTCAACAATTCAATAAGTAAGTCAGTTGAGTAATTAGCTAAATAAGAAATATTAATTTACATAATTCGAATTATTTTTTTTACCTTCTTTAAGTTTGAATTATGCCTAATACAAAATAATACCTATTTCTAAAAACATATAAAGGTTATGTAATATTAATTAAATTCCTAGATATTTACCCAAAAATATAAGAGAATAGTCTATTTATACTAGCTCAAGTTAAGCATTCATGAAAAAGATGGCCCAGAATATGGCGAAGTACACAAATAAATAAACAACTCAATAATAAAGTTGCTCGCTATTTGTTAAAAATAGTTTTCTCATCTGAAAAAACAAATGGAAAAAAAAAACTAACTTTTCATATGATAAATTAAATGAACGCTTCAAATTAATAAGAATTACCAATTCAACTTTATTTTTGAATTGCATGTTTTTCTTTATCTTTATTTAATTTCTTCTAATTAATTGATTATTTCTTCATTTTAAGGCTAGGCTTATTTTATTTGCTAGTTTTATTTTCCAGACACAGTTTTATTAACATTCTAACAAATCAGTTTTAAAATAAAAACAGTCAACCCGCTAATTGAAAAGTTATCTTCTTTGTAATTTGTAAATGAGTAGTGAAGAAGCCCTTGAGGCAAACATTGCCTCCTTAAGTCGATACAAAAAGCTCTTTAAAGAAGCTAAGGAGCTTGTCCTTAGCAAAAAATATGAAAAAGCTGTAATTGTTGCTTCTTTCAAGAGACATTTCTTCATCTTTTCCATTTGAAATAGAGAAAGATACTTAATGATCTCATTCAATAAGAAGACAGAAATATCGATGCTTTTAATCTGCTTGCCTACTGCATCCGCGTCATTGGAGAAGGTGACAGTTCAAAGGACAATAACTTAATTTATTTGAAGGAATGCTTATTAGTCCTTGAAAAAGCACTTGAAGTAAGTATTATTATTTCATTTGTAATTTGCTTATTATGAATTAATAGATGGATGAGAGGCATCCTCTGACATTATTCAACCTGGCGACAACTTACTTTTCAGTTCAACAATACGAGAAAGCAGTGCATTACTATGAAATTCTTGAAGGAGTGAAAAGTGGAGATCCAAGAATAAACTTCAATATGGCTATGTCTTATGAGCAACTTCATTAAAATACTCTTGCTATGACCTACTATGAAAAAGTAAGATAAGCTTATTACTGCTAATATTTAATTTTGTTTTTAAGGCTATCAAATTAAATCCTTATTTCTCTGGAGCCATCATTAACTACAGTAATCTTCTCACAAAAGCTAACAGAAGTACTTAAGCTAAACATATCTTAGAACAATATCTCAAAAACTCCCCTTATGATGAGAAAGCTGCTAATAACCTCAATATTATTCTAGCAGAGAAGCAGCACCAAAAGAAAGCGCAAGAGAATTTTTCTAAATTGATTAGACAGCCAAATCCAAATCCTACAACTATTTATAACTAAGCAGTATTGTTCTACAAACAAGATCAACCTTTTTATGCCCTTGAAGCATTCAAACGCTTTACGGAGTTAAAGCTTGATGTTGCTGAGCCTCTTCTTTTACTTTCCTATGTGAATATGGCTCTAATTTATGAGAAGATAAATAAACTAGATAAGGCTTTGCTCGTTTATTAAGAAGTAATTCATATTTAAATCATTATATTTTTGGTAATAAAGATGTTTAAAGATTTTAGAAAAGTTTGACGAAATTCTAAGGGACAAGAGTGAATTTAAAGAGAAGATTAAAGAGATTAAGGACAAAATGATTGTCCAATAGTAGCAAAACGAAGAGAGAGAACTGGAAAAAAAGCCTGTTGATGATATTTAGAAGATTCAAATGTCAGGCGCAGCTGCAATTCGAACATATTAGATAAAAAATACCCCAAGTATTCAAAAGAAAAAAATGCCAACAAAAATCATAGCCTAAAGTCTAGATCGAAGTGGACTAAATCAATAACAAGGGGCTCTCAAAAGTCCATCTTATTATGACGGGAAAGGAGATTCAGGTTAAAATGAAAGCAAAGCTGGTTTCGAAGATGGTAAGAGTATTTCCAATAAAGATCAAAGCAGAACCCCTCAATAGCGATAGAAGCTAGCCTAAATTTAAAGGCAAGAAAGTAATTAAGGTGATTACAAAGCTTCTAACTAATCAAATCAGCAAGTTTAGCATTCACTAAGTAATGGATAAGTAGAATAATTACCTGAAGAAAAAAATACTCATAGTGGAAGGAATATTGCTGGAAATGGAGTTTCAACGAGAAATGTTCCTGATGAAAGTAGATTAGAGGCAATAGAATAGTTATTGAAAAAATAAGAGTAGGAGTTGAATGAACTAAAAAAATAATAAAAGGAAGATTAATAACAAAACATTAGATTGTAAGAGGCACTGAAGAGAGAACGATTAGAAGATATGGACAAAATCAGAAAGGAAGAAGAAAAAAGAGAGCTTTAAAGAAAAAATAAGGAATAATAAGATAAAGAAGCATATATATCAAAAAATAATGAAATTAACAATAAATTAAAAGATAATACTAGCGGAAGTGGATCCCAATAAGATAGTGCTGAACAGAAAAGAATAGAATAAATCAAAGTTGAGGAAGAGTAAAAATAGCTCAATGAGAAAGAATTGAAAAAACAATTGGATAAGGAGAGAGAAATTAAACAATTGGAGGAAGAAAAGCAACGAAATAAAGAGAAAGAAGAACAAAAATAAGTTTAAAGAGAATAATAAGAGAAATTGAATGAAAAACAATAATAAAAACACAAATAGGAAGAAATACGAAAACCAAAGGATGAGGAAATAGAAAAAACTAAATAAACTGTAGAAAGTAATAAAAATTAATAAATATTACTTGATTAGACTAAACACGATGCTACCTTTCAACATTAAAAAGAGCAAGATAGATCAGCTGTTTAGAGTGGAACTGATAAAAATCTAAATAGTTCAAAAAAAGACTTTCAGAACATTAATTAAAATAGTGGATAGATTAATTCACAAGAAAATATTAAAGATACTAAAAAAGAACCAGAAAACTAGAAGGTGATCAGACAGAATTCAAGTAGTTCAAACAGAAGGAGATAAAGTAGTTAGATTTCAAATGAATAAAAAATAAAGAAAGATCACACAAATTCCACAAAAGAAGAAAAACTCACAGAAGATAAGAAAGTTGAGAAAGCATCAAAAAATGATACCTCAGTAGATTAAAACAATTAAAATCCAAAAGAAACTAATAATAGCAATAATAAGATTACCTCTCGAGAACCTTCCAGTTTCATTATTGGCACATCAGAAAACAAAGATAGTATCGGAGTGTCAAAATAAACATTAGAATAGGCATCCAACTAGGCATTGACCGCTAAATAAAATGAAGAACAAAACAAAAATAAAGTAAAAGTTGAATTAGGCAATTAAAGAGAAGGAAGTTTCTCAGAAATGGATGAACCAAATACAGCACGAAAAGAGGAAATGAAATAAACTGTTTCTGATTTTTTGAAATAAATTGAAGACAAAGAGCTTAATAAAATAGAAGATTAAAAAAGGAGTGAGAAAGAACTTCAGATTTAAAGAGAGGCAGAAGCAGAAAGTATTGAGTAAAACATGCCAAATGAGGTGTTAACAAAAGAGAAGGGATAAAGTTAACTTCACAAAGGTGGATAAGATAATATAAAAAATTAATAGATAAGCAAACAGCAGTAGCAAAATGATGACTAAGTCAAAGCAAATAATAATCAACAAGAAGTTGATTAATAATAGTAATCAAATGATCAAAATGATGAAAAAAAGTTAAAAGAAGAAACTTTAAGAAAGCAATAAGAAGAATAGCAAAGGCTGAAAGAAGAAACCAAACGAAAAAAATAAGAAGAGTAAGATAAGATTGAAGAAGAAATTTTGAGAAAGCAATAAGAAGAGGAACAAAGGCTAAAAGAAACCATAAGGAAATAATAAGAAGAGTAATAAAGGCTTAAAGAAGCCAAGCGAATAAAATAAGAAGAATAAGATAAGATCGAAGAAGAAATTTTGAGAAAGTAATAAGAAGAGGAATAAAGGTTGAAAGAAGAAACTTTAAGGAAGCAATAAGAAGAGTAACAAAGGCTGAAAGAAGAAACCATACGAAAGTAAGAAGAAGAATAGAAGAAGCTGAAAGAAGAAGCTTTAAGAAAAGAACAAGAAAAATAATAAAGGATTTAAGAAGAAGCTTTAAGAAAGCAATAAGAAGAGCAACAAAGGCTAAAAGAAGAAACCATAAGGAAACAATAAGAAGAGTAATAGAGGCTGAAAGAAGAAACCATACGAAAGCAAGAAGAAGAATAAAAATAGATTTAAGAAGAAATTTTGAGAAAGTAATAAGAAGAGGAATAAAGGTTGAAAGAAGAAACTTTAAGGAAGCAATAAGAAGAGTTACAAAGGCTGAAAGAAGAAGCCATACGAAAGCAAGAAGAAGAATAGCAAAAGCTAAAAGAAGCCTAAAGAAAACAAGAAGAAGAATAATAAAAGCTTTAAGAAATAGTTTTACTTAAGTAGTAAGAAGAATAGCAAAAGCTGAAAGAAGAAACCTTAAGAAAATAAGAAGAAGAGTAACAAAAGCGGAATGAAGAAGCCCTAAGGAAGCAGTAAGAAGAAGAGTAAAGGTTAAAAGAAGAAACAGCAAGAAAACAATAAAAAGAATAACACAAGATTTAAGAAGAAGCTTTAAGAAAGTAATAAGAAGAATAACAAAAAATTTAAGAAGAAGTCATTAGGAAGCATTAAGAAGAAGAACAAAAGCGAATTGAAGAAGAGAAAAGAAAACAATAAGAAGAGTAACAAACAGCAAATGAAGAAGTCATGAGATAGCAAGAAGAAGAATAACAAAAGGTGAAAGAAGCCTAACATAGGTAATAAGTAGAATAAAAAAGAAAAGAAGAAGAACAACAAAAAGAATAAGAAATGGAGAGTAAAAATAAAGAGGAAAATAATAAACAATAAGTAATAGTAGGAAAAATCCCATAATAGGAGATTAAAAAAGAAGATGGATAACTAAAGCAATAAGATCAATAACTAAAGCAATAAGATCAATAACAACTACTAAAAGAAGAAACAGAAATAAAGTAAGAAAAAGGAAAGAATTAACTCAATGAAGAAACAATGATGAAATAAACAGAAGAACACATCAAAAACTAGGAGAAGGAAAACGAAATTACTGATAAACAAAACAGTTAAGTAGAAGATTTAAATAAGTAAAATGTGCTAAAATAAGAAAAACCTTTGGATGCCTAAAACTAAAAATAAGATACTTAATAATAAAATGATGATAGTTCACTAAAAATAGAGAGTTAGCCAGTTTAAAATACAGAGAAATCTTAAAATCTAACTATTCCACAAAAAGTTGGGCAAGAATAGCAATAAGAATTAAAGGAATAAAAACAAGATCAAAACAAAACTTTTTAAAAAAATGAAGATGAAGCTCTTAAATAATAGATGGACAATCAAATAACATTAAAATAATAAGAAAATAACATCAATCAGTAAGCATTACCTTTAGAACACTAGGATGGCGCAAATAAAGAAGATTCAATTCAATAACTAAAAAATCAGTCTTAAGTCGAACTTTAGCTCCCAGCAGCAAACTTGGAATAACCAAGCATTGATAATTTAAACTAACCTAAAAAT
>Ga0302285_10000312_pt1 | contig 27917 bp, 53 predicted proteins | sample III_Fen_E2_2_FD_200455 | JGI IMG/M metagenome (GOLD analysis project Ga0302285, IMG submission 200455) | Peat permafrost microbial communities from Stordalen Mire near Abisko, Sweden - III_Fen_E2_2 | ecosystem: Environmental > Terrestrial > Soil > Wetlands > Permafrost | place: Sweden: Abisko... | reverse complement strand
TAAATTACTTTTTCTTTAATATATAGAAGAAAAAGATATGATAGAAATAGAACCCGTTATTTTTCCATTATCTCTTGGTACAGCTACACTATTAAACGTTATAACTGAACCATTTTCACTTGAAGACGAAATAATTTGGATTCAATATGAATTGAGAGGTCAATCAGAGGTTGAGCCTGGCTTCAAAGTTATTCAAATGGGTAGGTTACTCATGGACAAAACAGTCTATGCAAACTGGGGAATAGATAATAGCTATGTCTTGCAGTGGGTAGCAGAAAAATTAGGTGTTACACTCATACTACCAAAATTAGGAGATATGAGCTTCGAAGGTCGGTGAAACAAGAATTTCACCGACCTTTGCGTTATCAGAACTATTTATTATCATACACTAAAATAGTAGAATCATACAGCGGAATTTCAGTTTCAGGTATCAGCCCTTCGAGAGTTCAAATGGACTCAAGTAAATTGGAAAACAAAAAAACAAAATCGCAATGAATACTTATGCAAGTGCTAGATGCACAGCCAATATCACAGTAAAAAGAGGTAGAATTAAATCATATAATGATTCAGTCTACCTAAAGAATGGCCAAAATTTCGAAATAGAACTGTTTAATCCACACGGAGTACCAGTTCTAGCAAAAATATCGATTAATGGTAATTTCATTTCAGAGTCAGGTATAATTATACGTCCTGGCCGTAGAGAATATCTCGAACGTTTCATAGATGTAGACAAGAAGTTTACATTTGATGTATACGAAATTGAAGATTCAAAAGCAGCTGCAAATGCTACAAAGAACAACGGTAAAGTTGAAGTTTTCTTCTATAAAGAAAACATTTTGAATCTACAATTATTATCTACTAACTATCGTACCATATACGGATCACCAAACTCAGGTGGAGTGTTAGGATCACCTGATGTTTACACTATCCCTTGGACTTCAAACGTCCCTGGTAATATAGGAGTATCAGGAACTATGGGCGGACCAGGTTGTATAGGAGTATCTTCTATTACAACTTCTACAAGTTATGTATCAGATACTACTTCTGCATTATACTCATACACTTCATCTAATAATGCTAATCTTGCAGATTGTCAACTATTATCTGAAAATGTAAAAGAGACCGGTAGAATAGCTCAAGGTGATAAATCATCACAATCCTTTTCATATTCAGATGGCAATTTCAACTCTTTCTATGATGAAAGATTAGAGATAAAAATTCTTCCTATTTCTGCTAAACCAGTCGAAATAAAAGAATTGAATAAACATTGCACTAACTGTGGAGCAAAAATAAAGAAACAAACATGGAAATTCTGTCCTGTTTGTGGAGATAAAATAGAATAAAAAAATCATTTCGCTGAATGATTTAAAGGTGGCATTTTATTATGTCACCTTTTTTGTGTTATATTTGTATATCATTAAAAATAAAATAAATGGGAAAGTATATTAATCAAACAAGTAAACGACCTCTAGGTTCTTCATACAGTGAAAAATGTATTGCGCTAGTAGAAGATGGTGCTGTACAGATCAGAAAGCCAGACACATTTCAAGAAAATCTTGTTTGTGTAGTAGATAATGTAATGTTTGCGGCAGCAGGTTATGCATATGACAAAAATGAATTCGCTGCATTTAATTCACCGACTGATGACCGTATCAAGGCTTGGTTTATTTGGGACAAAGTAAAAGAATATGCGTTATGACAGATAATTTCTCATTAATTTCATCATTACTCGACTTCTCAGTTATCGATACGTTCTACTTTATTCAAATATTAAAGAGACGTAAAGAGAATCCTGAAATGTCTAAAAATTCCAAAACTATAAATGTCTACTACATCTTTTGTAAAGAAGACTTGGAGAAAATTCGACATAAAATAGTAGAGGATTGTACATTACATAATGCAAGAGCATATATCAATTTGAACAGACTCGATGCTAAGCTAATTGCATTGATGACCATTCAAACCATTGTAGAATATATGAGGAAGGGACAATATGCATCTGTACAAAATGCATATACTACTACTTGTGGTAATTATCCATCTGAATCAGAAAAGAAATGGGTAATAGATATGGACCCTGAACATTTGCCCTTTATAGATCTAGTGATCGATACACTTAAAGAACTTCACATAGAATCAAGAGGAAGAATAGTTGCAATAGTTCCAAGCAAGAATGGTTGTCACATTATTTCTACTGCATTCCATCCTGAAAAGTTCAATAGAATGTTAGAGGAAAAAATAGCTCCTGCAAAAGTACCAGATATTCAAAAAAATTCACCTACTATTCTTTACACATTATGATCAATACGTGTAGTATAAAGCTTTTAACGAAAGCATATATCGGGAAAAGAGTAAGAATGACCGGCGGTAAAGATACAGTGGCATTCAATAATATTCCAATGTCTGGAATTAAAATATCTGATTACTGTTCAGACGGGTTTGAAATAACTCATCCTAACTTACCGAAAGAGGTTTGGGTAGATTTTGCACAACTTCCACTTACCAGATTACGTATAATAAATGGTACTATTGAAGATGAATTGACTTTTGTAGAAAATATAGTAAGGCATGAGATGCAACTTATCCGTACTTTAGATACAGAATATATCGATCTCTTATATAAAGAGAAAGCTTTAACTAAAATTGCTGATCAAATCATACCACTGACGAAGGCGAGGATTGGAGATATGTACAAAGGAGCTAGATGTGAACATGGCACTGAAATGGTATATTTGGGATCATGGTACTGTAAGCAAACTGCATGTTACGGTACAAGTAGAGCAGGTAGAGGAGGATATTATTCAGAATATGATTACGCTCATCACATAAAAGAAGATACTGTTAAACGTGCATTTTTTGGTTGCTTAGTTGGTAAAAAATGGAGTATTATTAATTATGCTCCAACAAATAAAGCAATTAAAGATTTAATCTGTCTTAATAGAACTGAACAGATTTTTACTGACAAGGCTCTTAACCGTGAAGCTATCATATACAACAGCCATGAAATTTGGAGTTCTGACGATATGAGAGTTGCAAATGCAGAACTTGCTCTTAAAGCTTCATATCCTTGTCCAGAATTATCGAAACATATCTTAAAGGCAAAGTATTCATATGAAATAAGTCGTGCTTATAAATATCTAAGTGACAATAAAGATTGTGATCTAGAAGCCTTAACATTTTTTATGACAAACTCATGTAATAAATTCAGTAATCAATTAATAGAAGGGAAAGGTTATAGATCATACCCGATAAACAAATATATAAAATGACACTAAAAGAACTTATACAGCAAGATTTTATCCTTGCTATGAAGAACAAAGACTCAGTTGCTAAACTATCACTCAGCGGTATTAAAGCAAAAATAGTAGAGTTTGAGAAAGAAAAAAATGTAGAAGCTACTGATGAGGATGTCATCAAAGTCATAACAAAAGCTATGACGCAACGTGAAGAAAGTGCTAAAATCTACATTGAACAATCTCGTCCTGACCTTGCAGAAGCAGAACTAGCAGAAGCAGCAGAAATGAAGAAATATCTTCCAGCTGAATTAACTGACACTGAAATAGAAGAAGCTATAACAAAAATAGCACAGGAATTTTCTGGTCTGCCAAATGAAAATGCACGTAGAGGAAAAACTATGGGTGAATTCAATAAACGCTTCATGGGTAGAGCTGATATAACTAAAGTTAAAGAAGTAATTTCAAGATTAGTATCATGAGCCTAACAAAAGTAAAAAGTGTAAGAGATGTTTCAGGTATATTTGTCGTAACTTTACAGAAAATATATGTGTATGAAGAAGACGGTAAATTATGCATTGAAGGGCTAGATGAAGTTAATGATACTACTAAAGTAAAACTGTTCAATCTTCTGAATACAAAGCAAAATAGAAAACGAAAACATGCCAAGACAATATTACAATTACTAAAGGATGACTTTGCAAAAAATGAAGAAACTGCATACGTCGATCAGGAAGCAAAAGATATTGATCGGTTTGTTGATACTCATACAAAATAATTCTCAAAACTTTTTACACATACACATAAAAAACAATATGAAAACATTTACTATCACTGATGTAGAATTAGTCGCATCGGATTTGATTGCAACAAATGGTTCTACTACGACACTGGACGTAAAGAACGAACTTCGTAATCAAGGATTTTTTGCTGAACAAGCTGAAGTATCAGCTGCTCTTGCTCAATTAGACTTTTCGTTTACTCATAACGGATCATTTAGAATCTATACCGCCAAAAACTTGGCGCCTATAAAGATTCAAACTCCTCTTTATGGAACAGTAAAAAAGACAAAAAATGTCTTTCGATCAATTTCTTTCATTCAATTGCCAGATTTGAGTTATGTATACACGAAACGTAATGGAACCATTATTACTACTGTTTCGTTAGCGGAAGCAAACTATATTGCCTCTTCACATGACGGTTCAACAGATAGCATCTTTTTTAGATCGGGTCATTCAAGAAACGATATGCGTTTAGTATTCTGTAAGATTACAGGTGCAAAATATAAAGACTCTCGCGTTAGAAAAATATCATGACCGATTCTTTATATTCACATATAAAGCTATACATAAATAGTCACATTGGTAAAGATATTTATCGACGTGACCTTACTGCTATAGCTAATGGCTTAGACAGAGCAAACTCTACTGTAGATAGCATAAGAATAAAATTTTGTCATCTTAAATATTTACAGATGGATAAGTATACACCTGGTAAATATAATGTCTTAAAACCTATACCCGAAAAATTCACTTCTACAATGCTTACTAAACAAGCTGCCGTAGAATCAACTAATAGGTCTAAAATTTATACTATAGCTACATGGGAATATAAAAAAGATTGGTCACAATACCTGTCTGTGTACGATACCACATTTTATAAAAAATATACTGAAGATTCAACGATAATGGCTATAGATTATCTGAATAAGCATAAAAATGTTACAATACAAGAAGATATCTTCTTAGCATGGTTAGAATCAGGTATGACACCTGATGAATTCTCAGAAAAGAAACGCGGATTTGTAGCAGGTGCTAAATTTGGGTTCTAAATTTTTTCTAAGCGTGTATATTTGTTATATTTATCTAATTCAAAAAAATAATCCACCAAAAATAATTAACGATGAGTTTTAAAGACATTATTAAAAATGCAATTTTTGAAGCCCCAGCAGCAGAAGAAGAAGCTAAAGTAAAAGCAACACCTGCCCCACCAGTAACTTCATTTCCCGTTACTACTGCTGCTCCCTCTGCGACTTCATTCCCCGTTACACCGGCTGCAACATCATTTGTTCCACCAGCTGCAACATCATTTTCACAACCTCAACCTACACAGGTAGGTAATCCATTTATGGATAAAATTATTGAGGTATATGATAAGAGGTTTGAAGCATTAAATCAACCTGGATACGACTTCTTCGAGTTCTACCAATCTGTATCAGAAATGGGTATAGATAATCCACAAGTTTATACTATGGGACTTGGAATGGCCGTAAGAATGGACAAATCTGTAACGAAAGAAACTTTATTGGAACAAGCCGATTTTTATATCAAGGAGATCGACAACATTCACACAACTTTCGATACTGATGGGAATTTAAAAGCAGCTGCAATAGCTACTCAAAAGGAAACAGACACCCGGAATTTAACTACCGATATTCAGTCATTGACTGAACAAATATCAACGTTGCAAACTCAACTCGGAAATAAAACAGCCGAACTTGCCACTATCGATAGTAAATTTGATCCTGAGCTTAATGAAATAAAATTAAAGCTCGCAGCTAACGATATGGCAAAAGAACATATTACGACTTCATTAGTAAAAGTAAAAAATAATCTTTCAACAATCTAAAATAAAATAAAAAGATGACAAACAATGTAAGTAATGGTTTGCAACAGTTGCCTTTTATGCAACACTTTCCTGAGAATGTAACTAAACAAGTAGACGTATTCCGAAAAGGTGAAAAAAATCTCTTCTGGTTTATTAAACTAGCTGTATTTGGACTCGCTGGATTCCTTATCTTCAAATATGTTCTACCACCACTTTTCATATATCTTGGCAAGGCTATTGCATTAGTAGCTACCGGTGCATTTCTTGTATTTGTAATTATGATGATACCAAATATCATCAGAGGCTTACGATTATTAACTAGAGCTATTCATAAATCGATTATACAATATGATCCACTCGGTGAATTAGCAAATAAACGAGTAGGTTTACTCGCAAATAGAGATAAATTTTATCTTTCTAAAGCTAAAATTGAAAATCTCCGAAGAGATATGGAAGTAGAAGCTAAGAAAAATGAAAGAGATGCTGAAAAAGATCTAAAAGAAATCGTTAGATTACGAGATCAAGCAAAAGCTCTTCATGATGACTTAGATAGACGATTTTTAGAAGGTGGTGTAAAAGCTAAAGAGGAAGATGACTATGTTAATGATAGCGCTGAACTTCTTACCCTTGTTTCTAAAAGTACACGTTTAGCCGCTCAATTAGAACAAGAACAGAATTTTGTACAGAAATACATGTCTCGTGCAACTATCATGAAGAAACTTGGTCAAAAATTGACTATGGTGGCAACTTCTATGGATATCAAAATTGCTGACTTCGATGCTACAGTAGATATGCTAAAACGTGATTATGACTTTGCTGAAAAATCGAAAGATGCTACGACTGCAGCAAAAGATGCTATCTTATTTACTACCGGTTGGGAAGTTGAGTATGCTATCGAATGTGTATCAAGTGCAATTACTGCCGATATTGCAATAACTACAACTAATCTTCAGGATATCGATACTGCTACTAAAGACTATAACTTAAATAGTGATGATCTTTATGCTAATCTTGATAAGTTGGCAAATAGTATTACTGCCGGAGAAAAAGCAACTACTGATACTAAAAAGTATAATAACCCTGACTATAAATTATCATCTACTGATAAAGATTCTCTCGGTTCATTAGGAAGCATTTTCTAAAATATTTACAAAAATAATACAATTACGTTTTGCAAATAGACGTAATTGTATTATTTTTGTATCATAAAATAATTCATATTAAAAAATAATCATTTAAAAACAAAAACATGGGAAAAATTTTAAAGACTAAATTGACCAGTGGTGCTGAAGCAGTCATTGTAACAATCGGTTTAGCAATTGTATTAGGTGCCATCGCATGGCTTTCACCGGGACTTCGTATTGATGCAGCTAAAAGACTTGCTGGATTATCGTTGAGTAAAGATCATATCGATAACATGCAAAAAGCTGCAAAACTTGAAACCCCTTCACAAACTCCTTCTACTTCGGCCGCAAAGAAACCACTTATTCGTATCGCCGAATATGCATGGAACGGAAACATCGGAATGATTGCTGCTAATGGTGGACCTCGTACTACAAAAGGATCATTAAATGAAGCATCCGACCTTAATTTAGAAATTGTACGTATCGACGGAGTATCGGATTTACGTAATATGCAACTTAAGTTCGTAGAAGAACTAGCAGCCGGTAAAGAATACCCAGATGCTGACAAATCGGCATTCGCAGTATCTATCATGGGTGATGGTGTTCCATTTTATATAGCAACCGGTCAACAGGCTTTAAACGATAAATTCGGTAAAGATAAGTATCACTTACAAAATATTGGAGCAATTGGAATGTCGGACGGTGAAGATAAATTAATCGGACCAGATGCATGGAAGAAAAATCCACAATTAATGAAAGGTTGTCTTATTTCATCAGTAGTAGGAGATGGTGACTGGGTAGTAGCTATCAACTTTGCCTTTGCTAATAACATCAAAGTTAATCCGGATGTAAAAACATATGACCCTGATGCTATCAACTTTACTCCTTCTGAAAATGATGACTATATCAACTCTGTAAAAGAGCTTATTAAATCACAAAACACAGGTTTTACTGTTCCACTTAAAGAAGTAAAAGATGGTAAATTGACTGGTAACACAGTAAATATCAAAATCAATGGTGCTACCACATGGACTCCGGGAGATAAAATTGCATTCGATGCTTTATCAGGATATACAGATGTAATCTCAACTAAAGAGTTCACTAATCAAATGGCAACTTCTATTGTAGTAGTTAAAGAATGGGCAGTGGCACATGAAAAACAAGTCGTAGCACTTTTAAAGAATGCATATACTGCTTCTAACCAAGTAAAACAATATGATGAATGGGCACGATTCGGATCAGAAGTTGTATGTAAAACTTACAACTTTGAATCTCCTGAATACTGGTATACAATGTTCAAAGGTATTCATAAAACAAAAGCCGGAGTACAATACAATATCGGTGGAACAAGAGCATTGAATTATGCTGATGCAATGCAATACTTTGGACTAACCGATGGTACAAATAGATACAAGACAGTATATGAACAAATTTCTAAATATCTTGTAGAATTAAATCCATGTGGCTTTAATGAATCTGTAAAAGGTGGTATCATTCCTTATTCAGAAGCTGTGAATTTATACTTCTTAAAATCTATCACCGATGTAGATGCCGGTTCTGTAACAAAACAAGACTATACTGCTACACAAACTACAGTTATGGCATCAGGACAATGGCAAATCAATTTCGCTTCAGGTTCTGCTAACATAATCGGTACAAAAGAACTAGAAATTATCTACGGCCTATTGGTTCAAGGAGAACATTCTAAAGTAGTAATCACCGGGTATACTGATAATGCAGGAGATGATAACACAAACTTAACTCTATCTAAACAACGAGCTAAAGCGGTTCAAACATATCTTGCTAATAAAGGCATCGATGAAACACGTTTCCAAAAGGTCGATGGATTAGGTGAAGCCAACCCTATTGCAACTAATGTAACGGCAGCTGGTAGAGCAAAGAATCGTAGATGCGAAATTAACATCATGAAATAATGAAAGGAATATTAAGCCCTTTTGAAAAAATAAAGAGTTCCACAGAATTAACCATCCGCTTAGGATGGTTAATTTCTATTCTTACTCTTTGGGTCACATCAAGCTACATTGGTCAAACGCACATTTTTCCAACGCCAATTCAAGTCTTAGAAGGTTTCGGTGCATTATGGAATGAAGGTTTAACTGTTCATATCGGAAGCTCTTTATCACTATGTGGTCAAGCTGTTTTAATATCGGTCTTATTTTCATTATCATTTTGTTATTTATCACCTGTTCCAATTTTACAACCGATCTCTTCATTTATTTCAAAGTTTAGATACTTACCTCTTGCAGGTATCGCATTCTACTTATCTATTTTGATATCGGATGCCAGAATAACACAAGTATCTATCCTCGTGGTATTCATGAGTACGTTCTTTGCAACTTCTATATTAGGTGTCATCAAAGATATTCCACAAGAGGAATTTGACCATGCCAGAGCATTAGGTTGCAGTAGATGGGAAATTCTTTATGAAGTTGTCATAAAAGGAAGATTCGACTATGTAATCGAAAGTATTCGACAAAATTTGGCTATCGTTTGGATGATGCTAATAACGGTTGAAAGTTTATTAGCTGCAGCCGGAGGTTTAGGATTTCTAATTAAAAATTCAGATAAGTTAGGTAATCAAGGAAGGGTTATTGCATTACAGATCATTATTCTATCAATCGGTATACTCCTTGACTATATTCTAACTTCAATACGTAAAATGTCTTTTAGATTTTCAAAAATATGAGCTATAATTACGAACTTAAACAGACAATTTTCTATCTCGACAATATTTCAGTCGGTTATAGTGGAAAAGGTGTTTTGAAAAATGTTACGATTGTCGAAAAAGATGTGGTTCGTGAAGGTGTCAAAGCCACTGGACAAGTTATAGCTGTAGTAGGACGCTCTGGAAGAGGAAAATCTACATTATTCAGAGCTTTATCTGGACTTGATAAACCAATTTCCGGAAGAGTTTTAATTTCTACTTCAATGCCTGGACAACCAGAAGCTGCTAAAGAAGTAGCTGAAGGAGATGTAGGTTTTGTTGATCAAAAATATACATTATTTAGACATAAGACAGTGAATCAAATCATGTTCTATGCACTGAAAAAATGTATGTTACCAAAAGAAGAAAAAACGAAACTTATCGATGAACAGTTAACCAAATGGGGACTAATCGAACATAAAGATAAATACCCTTGCGAGTTATCCGGTGGTCAAAGACAACGTACAGCAATTATTGAACAGCTTCTTACATCAAAGCATTTCATGATATTCGACGAACCATTTTCTGGTTTAGATGTTGGAAATATTGAAAGTGTAAAAGAGGCTTTCGAATTAATTCAATCAAGTGATGAATTAAATACTATCATTTTTTCAACTCATGATTTACATCTTGCTACCGAATTAGCCGATGTTATTTATTTAATTGGACATCCAGAAGGAGTAACCGATTATAGTACAGTAGTTCAAAAATATGATCTTAAAGAAATGGGTATTGCATGGACTCCGTTTGGACCAGCTCATTTGGAATTAGTATCGAAAATAAAAACAGATATGCTAAATTCATAAATTCATCTATAAGAACAGACAAAACCCATGACATTATACTCGATTATATGTCATGGGTTTTTTGTTTTGTTATAAAGGTTTTATTTAAAACCCAAATTTTTTACCGAGGGTTATACCTCTTTTCTTATACATGAAATCTTTAAAGTTTTCACCTGACTTTAACCATTTATGAAATAACTCTTTATCGTTTTTGCTTAAATCTATTTCTTCATCTGGTACATCGGGGCATTTTAAGATTCTGTAGGTATCAGCAATAGGAGCAAATTTTAATGTTTTCAATTTTGGTACATTAAATAGTATAAAGTATTGTACTTCGGATGGAGAGCCATCTAATGATTCAATATCTTTACAGTCTCTGATATTCAATTCAGATTCGACATATTTAGATATACCATGCAAAGTTTTTAGAGATTCAATAGAAGATAAGTTTATTGATTCACAAGTATCAGGACAATTTTTAAGAGACTCTAATTTATTGTAGCCTATGTTTATCTGTTTCGACACAGTCAACGGTGCATGTTTTATGTCCGCTCCACTTACATAGTATTCATAGTTACCATCAATTATAGCACCAGACAAACTTGGCAGAGGCAAGACGATCTTATGTTCTTTTCCATCATTCAATATTCTTGTAACTGTAGCTATTCCCTTTTTAAAAGACTCTTCAGTTATCATAACTGCACCCTTTATTGTAGTCATCTGTTTATTAAATTTACGAATTGTATTTTTATTCATTTTTTACTTTTTATTATGGTCGATTTCACATTATTAGTATCAGATTTACGATCAGCTACTATAGTGTTATTTGGCAGAGTAGAATTTTATACAGGTGACGTATATCTACATTTCACTTCAAATGATCAATATCAAATTGCACAGAATATACTTAAAGAGTTTGCACAGAGTGATTTAAGTCCAGAAAATTACGTGAAGTGGAAAAATAAAGAAAATTGTCATTTAAGTTTAGATGCTTTCTTACTTAAAATAAGAGGAGAAATAGTAGCTAAACGGTTCGGGTTTTAGAAGCCAAACTTTCTTCCCAATATGAATCCTCTTTTTTTCTCCAAGAAACCTTCAGCTGGTTCTCCAGAATGTAGCCATTGAGCATAGATATCGTCATCGCGATACAGTTTAAGTTCATCAATATTATTTATTAAACGTAGATCTATATCATATTTATTAGCGTTCTTACAAGCTCCTTTACCTGAACGCAATTTCTTACAATCAGATACTCTAAATGTATCAGTATGTTCTATAGTCCCTGATAAGTCTTCTAAACCTTCACATTGATAAATATTGAACATTTTAGTCACAGTTTTAGGAAATCCGTGTAAATTTTTTATCTTTTTGCAATCTGCAATACTAAATGTATCTACAACTGATTCTTCTAATTCAATTTTTTCCAGTACGTCACAGAATGTGATAGAAATAGTTTCAGCGTGTAAATTTTTTATCTTCTTTAGTTTCTTACAAGTATTTATGACAATTCTGTATTTCACTTTGCATAGATTTACTATTTCAGTTACATCTATATTCGTTAAAAGACATTTATTGCCTATGTAAGTTGGAAATCCATCTAAAGATTCGACCATACAGTTAGTCATTTTAAACATACCTGAAACTGTACCAAACATTACGGGAAGCCTAGGATATTTGTAACTAATAATAGATACGTTACCATCTACCTCAACTAAACCGTCTTTTTCTGTCCATTTATGATCACATACTTTATTAAGAAATTCTGTTTGTTCATCAGTTAGTTTCATTAAAAACCTTTTTCTTGTATATATTCAAATCCGACATTTTTTGTTACATTAAATAAAAAATGATTGATTTAAGCATTATAAATGGATGCGAAATAGTAGACTATTTAAACAGTCAGATCGAAGCTATCAGTGAAACATCTATATCTGGACCTATTATTTTCGAAAAACAACGCTATGTTGCAAAAGGCAACTACGAACTTTGGTTCACTTGTTTCTTTAATAATTGGGGAACTGATCAAGCTATATCGAATAATATTATTCGTGTATGCTATGACGGTTCTGTATATGCAAGTCTAAATGAGCCGTTTGATGGAGATAATAGTTGCGAAGTCATAGAAGATCTAATAAGAACTTGGATTTTACACCCATACATATTTACTGATCAGACCCAGAATTTTAAAGACCTTGTAAGTGAAGTGAATGAATCATTGAATAGTATCACAATAAACGATATTGCTAAAATGACGGACATAATAAAGAACTTAACTAGAGCATTAACTATGATGAAATAATGCGTTTTGCACTTTTGATAAAATGTGTTATTTTTGTATTATGAAAATATACGATAAAGATGAATTAGTTGCATATTTAAGTGATACCATGCATACTACACATGCAGGAATATTTGAGTATATATTTTCTAATATGTTAGCTGATAAGTATGTAGTACTAATATCGGAATGTGTAGTGCATGACTTTATGTATATGTCAAGTAGCATTAGACTATTTATGGATAAAGGTGAAATTCAATTTTATGCATATGTAAATCAAATTGAATATTTGCCTGTATGTAAACATGTGACACTTAAACGTTACGGTAAAAAGGCTGCAGCTGAAGATAAATGTCTATACATATACAGCGAAGACTCATATAAAATTATTGTAACATTCAACTATATGCACAGAAATGAATTTGAGAAAATTATGAATGAATTCAAAGTATCGAATATGACAGCTGATGAATTTATATTCAAAAAACGAGGAATTTTAAAAAGTAAAAAATATGGATTCTAAAACATTTACTGGACTAGCATTACTAGTCATAGGGATCATTTTCGTAATTTACAAGAAATACGTTGTAAATATGTTTGATCATAAACATATCGACAATGGAACTGTTAGAACATGTAAAAATTGTAGCACTAAGCATTATAAGTCAAATATTGTAGGTAAGTGGTGTTATGTAAGTTCTTGGCGTGATAGACATGATCAAAACTGTAAATGTAAAAAATTTTTAGATTAGAATCGTAACAAATTAAGAATGAAAGTACAATACCAATTAGTAGACAATTTTATCTATAGTGTCATCACTGTAATAGAACATGATTTAGGAGAAGGTGTAGAAATTTACAAATCACCAAAGAACAAAAGAATCGTTAAGGGCCATGTAAATATAAAACATAAGAATTGCAAGCATAAATAGCTTGTTCATTCTGCACAAGATACGCGCATTATGAAAACTACTCGATACAGAATACAGACACGTATATTAAAAGATATACGTGATGAAGATGTATGTGACTATTTTATCGAAAAGAAAACAGTCTATAAATATAGATGGTTTACTTGGCGATCCAATTGGAATAAGATATCATCTAAAGTAATGCAAGTAAACTGTTCTTGGCATACTGAGAGATCGTACGGTCGTTTGAACTATGAGATATACGACAATACACATTTCGGCAGAAAAGAAGCTTGTAAAACACAGATAGATTTACTGAAGAATGATATTTTCATGATCGGTACAACACCTGTTGAAATGATACAGTTTCATTTTCATGCGTATCCTAATAGTAGAAAAGTAGGATATCTCTATGACAATATATTGTTTCAAGATATATTCTGGTGTAATAATTACATTGAACGTAAAATGCTGAATGAAAATAAAAATGGAACCAAAATATAATACACAAGGCTACGATTCTCAACGACTATACAACTTGTATAATTCTATCGTAGATTATACAGGATCAATGGTATCACCATTGCATAGTACTGCCGGTAATACGATAGAAGAGTTAGATGATACAATCTACAAAATAATTGTAAAATCTGACATCTGGAAAAAAGGAAAAATAGACGATTCTCTTGCCGTGGAATGGTACAAAAGTGGAATGACTATTGATCAGTTCAAATATGAGAAAAGAGGCCTTGTTATCGGCACAAAATTTGGTATGTAATGCGTTTTGCAATATCGAAGTTTTTGTTTATTTTTGTATCATAATCAAAAAATAAAAAATGAGCACTTTAAAATGTAGATGTTGCGATAATCCAATTCCACCGAATACTGGTTGCTACAATACTCCATACGGACTATATTGTTGCAAATGTTATGATAATGGTGGAAAAGAGGAAGTTTCTAGGAGACTTCAAGGAGAACCTCCTATTGAATCGGCATGTGGTAGAATAATGTTCGACGTTAAACGACCTAAACATCCCGACAAGTATCGGTTTATTCGGTACAAGGATAATGAAAAAGATTTATCGCAGTGGTATTTTGTAGCTTCTACAATGGATGAAATGCGTATCCATTTTGAAAAATATTGTGGTACAGAAATCAGAGATGGCATTCGCAACTATATCGATAATGCTATAGCTGATTTATCTCCCGAGTTTTTTAAACGGGATAAACGACTCAATACTGTATTCGGCAAATCATTAGAGCTGATGATGGGTAACCAACGTGGTACACCACTTTCAGCTGCAGTAGTTGCTTTACAGCTAGAAAATAGAACATTACAAGATAGAATGCGTCATATCAATGACGGAAAGATTCTACTATTAACGGCTGACATGCGATACCACATTTTAATCGACTCTATGAAAATAGTCGATGATATAGATCGCAAATCTATGCTGTTTCCAGACGAAAAAGTACCAACGTCCGATGACATAAAGATAATGATTTGGCCAGGTGGACAACACTATTATGCAAAAATTGGAAAGTTTGATGTTCAAGATGAAGACGGAAACGTAAAATGGTTTACACCAGAAGAAGCTCAGTTTCATGCATCAAATACACTCATTAAACTTCAGTTAAAATGAAAACACTCGTAATACATCCGATAGATCATACAACTGACTTTCTTTCAAAAATTTATTACAATAAAGGATGGAAAGTTATCAGAAGTGGAGTATCTAATTCTGAACTAAAAAGACAGATACAAGCACACGATAGAATTATCATGCTCGGTCATGGATATGAGGGAGGACTGTACGATTTAGATGCTAAACGAATCGTTATATCTCCTTCACATGTTCAGTTATTAAGAGAAAAGATTTGCATAGGTATCTGGTGCAACGCCAATGTATTTTTTGAAAAATATGAGCTTAATGGACATTACACTGGCATGATTATATCAGAAGTTGATGAAGCTTATCTATTCAGTGTATATAGCGATCATCTTGACAAAGATATCGAAGAATCAAATACCCTATTCTCAAAAACTTGTGCCAAGTATATTGATGAACCAGATTTTGCACGTTTAGTAACCGAACAATATGAAATATATGGATTACGTAAAAGTAATCCAGTTATCGGTTTCAATTCACATAACATATTCACCCGTGATACAAGAGACTAAATATAAAAATTGCCTCGTATTCAAGAATGTAGAAGATGCAACATGTCATCAGTACTCAGAAGATAAAATAAAAGGCATAATTAGTTTATTTACTGATGATACATATGTGTCAAACTCTATTCTTAAACTTCATGCTGAAAGTATAAGTGAATATACTACCGTGTATAAAGCTTCATGGCCACGATTACATGAGCAGTTTAAAGGTAGATTATTAACGAGAATAGTTATACATTTTCCGTTCGATAATAAAATTTATTTTTGCTGGAAACATAAAGATAAAAATACTGAATGCAAAAGTATCTATCAATTTAATCATCCATCACAGAATACACCACTATCTTACGTTCTGTATCATATTGTCAAGAACGATCTACCCATAAAATGGTTAGAGGCTGATCAACGTTCGAGACCGAAGTATAAAGACTGGATGGCTTGTGATGACCCAATATTTACATATAGAGGAAAATTAGTATCACCTAAATTTGGATTTTAAAATGGAACAGATAAGTGAGGAAGAGGCTATAAAAATTGAGAAGGGATTAGAAATTAAAAAGAAAGTAGAATCCTTACTTTTAATAGCCGGAAATAGTTATAATCATACCGGCTATCAAATACAAAAAGCTCAAGAAGAAATTAAAAAGCTATGGGATACGTGTGAACATAAATATGAATGGATTGACTGCAATCCTTACAGTGAGACCTGCACATGTATTTATTGCAATGCCGATTCGCCAGGAACAAGAAATTTTTAACATGAAACAATATGAAAGTTAAGACGTTATTTATCATCTTTTTGTTAATTATCATAATGATATCTGATATCAATTTCTGCATTAAGTACGGTAATCCTTTTGGATATATGAAGTCAAGTAATTTTTACGCCTCATGTGTAATTGCTACAATACTTGCTTCAGGGGCAACTGTAATAGCACTGCTCCTGCATCGTATAATAGATCTTGAGATTTGGGATAAAAAAATCAATTTTAGACACAATAAAAAATAAACTGAATGAAAACACCTTACGCAGGAGACTTGATCAAAACAACAGTAGAAAAAATCATTTTCTTTAGTAAATGGCTCTTAATTCCATTCTATCTGAAGTTATTTTGGACACTGTTATTTCTTATGTACTGTTTCATGAAGAACGGACATATTACCAGTGAAGAACTGATGACCACACTTGAAGCAGTAGACGTAGTCATGATAGCGAACTTAGTGAAAATGATTATAACTGGTAGTTATAACTCTTTCGTAAGTAAAACGCATGAAGAATCGTCTGAGAAGATAAGTAGCGGCGGTCTAAAAGTCAAGATTGCCACGTCTATAACTGGTGTAACAATGATACATTTATTACAAACATTCATCGCAGCTGAAAAGATATCATGGGACATAATCTATAAACAGACTTATATTCATGGAATCTTCTTAGGTGGAGCTTTGATACTTGCAGTAATAGACTATTTACATTCTAAAACTGCAACCCATTAATGAATAGACATAATGAATATTTTGGAATGGGTTGTATTGTAATAGCATGTCTTATAATAGTAGGAATAGCTACATTAGCCCCTAAATCTAATGCCGTTCAAAATGTAGATCAAGTAAAAGTCATGACTACTACGGGCGATACAGCAATAATAACGAATAAAAAAGGAACTATACTAATCGAATTAAAAACAAAAAAGAAATGACACGAAAACTTCTAATTTTGCTTATTAGCATGTTCATGATAATGTCATGTAATATGCATCATAAAAGAATGAAAGTTCTTGAATACCGAATTTATTCTGGTTCACATTCTATGTCAGATGACGATGACGGCTTCAGTTATTGGTACTTAATGACTATGTCAGATGGAGATAGCTATTATTGCAAATCGTCAGAACCTATAACTAATTTTTCTAGCATTTCTTGGACAGTGGGCACTCCTAGTGAATTGGCTAATCAGACTCCTGAAAATGAAGTAACAATCGATACTCAAGATTTACCCGACAATATTCAAAATGAGATAGAAGTATCTACAGAAGAAGGCACAGACGTTGGCAATACTGAATCATCAGAAGTCGGTTCCGAATCTTCTTCAGATGTATCATCAGATGCGGGTAGTGATTGTGGCAGCGACGGAGGCGGAGATGGTGGAGGCGGAGAATGAAAGTTGTTCAACAATTTCGTGACGACGGAGATACTATTCATTTTTTCCTCGTTCACGAAAACTTGAGAAACTTGAAGTCTGACATGAAAAGATATGATTGGTGGTTTTCAGGTAATAGTATAACGCATGAAATTATAGATATGCCAGACTATCAAACTGCATTACATAAGTGGTACCCCACAGATAACCGCAAGTTAAAATTAGTATCGATCATATTTAAGATACAGTTGAATCGTATCATGTTTGTATTCAACTATTATAATGTCGATAAAGTAAAGCATATCAAAGAAATGAGAAGAGTCGATCACTATATAGAAGTGAAAGATAGTTACATTGTCAAAAGCTCTGATACACTTATTACTAATCTCATAATGAAAAAAGTCGGAAATTCTACTCCATTTTCATGGTTCATGTTTGGCAGAAATATCGACATTCCATACAGTGAATGGATGTCCAAAAAAGATCCAATGTTAAAATATAAACCCATAATGATAAGCAAAAAATTTGGTTTCTAGCGTTTTTTAATGTTGATCAATTTGTTTATTTTTGTATCATAATAATAAAATACAACTTATGAAAACTTATTATTCAGAGACGTCGGTTTATTATACTGACGCAGACAATTTCAAAGATTCGGAAAATTATACATCTATTATTGAAGAAAAAAATAAAAAGGAGGCAAAAGAACAAGCAAAAGAGAATGCTTTGGCTGAATTTAATCAGAATTTTCAAGACGGAACGTTAACCGTTTGCGAAATTATAGTTAATAATATCTATGAAACTTCATCAGACGCACGTTGTTCTTAATGAAAATGAAAAAGAAAAAATTAAAGTTTACAAAGTCGCTTTGTAAGAATATACAAACCGTATACGATAATAGTAAAATCCCTACTTTTCCGGATGATATTAAAATTATTTCTGAACCTGAAGAGATTGCTAATATTGAACATCATCATTATTACAAAGCTCTAGAAAAACTAGGAGTTACATTAAATAAGCTTACTTCAAACTCATTGCACGTATCATTCGATCATAAATATCTTGCAATTAAAGAATATTCTGCTGAGCATTGGAAAATTGCCATCTGGATTGATCATAAGATAACAGTTACAGAAACTTGTACTAGGAAGGGCGGAGAATATGTCGATAGAAGAGGCATCTCTAGAATACAGTTACCTAGTCTCTATCCACGAAATATCGGATTTTACACAAGAGATGATCTAAATAAGGCTATGAGAGCTGCATACACTAGAACAAAACTTAAGATAAAAGAACTTGAACAGAATGGAAATAAATTCTATTCTACTCCTGAAGAACGTCACGAAAAGCGAGGTACGATTGTTTCAAAATCATTTGGATTCTAAAAATAAAAGTTATGTCATACGAAAAAAATGGAGATTTCAAAAAGTATTACGATACTACACAAAAGCGAAATTACTGGGTATTAGGGTATTTCGGCGGTGGATCGATAAATGTTATAGATGCTTACTCAATAGGAGGAGAATTATCGGATGCATTGAATGTACCCATGGGAACAGTGCAAATAGATGAAATTCGCAAAAGCTCCCGTTACAAGTCATTTAAAATAGTTTACTCGCTACACCCTAATCAAAAACCCGAAGCCGATTCTGAACACTCGTCTAACGTATGGGAATTGTTATCGTATTGACATGGGACACGATGAAGTATTGAATAAATATAATTTATCCGAAGCTCTAAAGCAATATTCAGAGATTGCATCTACTGTATCAGTATATGAACCGTATGAGAATATCGAAGAATTTCAAAAACTTAAAGACTTAGGATTAAGAGTAAATATTACGAAAGATGATAGAGGAATTTCTATTTTCACTACACCTATCGGCAACAATCTAATCGTTAATGACACCAATACTGATCCTTTAACGTTAAAAGGAAATGTAGCGGCTAGAGAAATATTTTTGGGAATATCTATTTTACTTTACGATAATACATCACTTACTCGTTTTAATAATGGAGCTACTGTAAGAATAGACAAAGATTTAAGTACATTCGAAGGATGGAAAGATGCTATACAGAAAGCATATATTGAATGGGTAAAATTTGTTGATGGCATAGAAACTAGAGGCTGTGTCTATTTAAAAACTCCAGAGATGCGGCATGAAAAAAGAGGACTTGTCATGTCTACTAAATACGGGTTTTAGCGTTTTGGCATAATGTAGAAATTGTTTATTTTTGTATCATAAAATAAAACAAAACATTATGTCCTATCCTGAAAAACAATCACTGATACAATCACTCTACGGTATCAGTTCTACAATGATTACACCAGAAATATTGTATGCTGATGATTTCAATGTCTCAAGCATCATCGGAGAATCAGAACTTGGTGATCTAGTAGTAACACACGACATCACCAATGATTGTTATGAAATAAGATGTGATTTAGAATCACAAGTTCAAGATCCAGATAACTGGACATATCGCGTTATTTCAAAAGAAACATATATCGATTTACTTTCACTTTCATAACTATGACAACTCAATTATTACATTTTAGAATAGGCGAAGACACAGGAAGACTATTAGCTAGAATAGCTCAAGAAAAAATAACTTGTGAATTTAATCCGATAAAAGCTGTTAAAGTGATATCTGATTCACTACCAGGTTGTCCAGATGACTTAGTATTAAGTATCATAAAAGGTGATCATGTCATAGAAGTAGTTACTGAGGATGATCATGAAATGTTCAACGTATGTCCTCGCAATCCTGAAATACATCAGGCTTGGCCAGTACTTGATATCATAGATTGGTACAATAGAAAGTTCGATCAAATTGGAGATGATGGACAGAGCATCTATCATGCGCTTGAGTCATTAACTACTCATGTAATTAGAGAAAAGACACTTGACATTACGATCCCATACGAGATTATTATGTGATATGTAATGAATAAAGATACTGTTGAAATTGGTGAGTATGCAGCTGAATTAGCAATGAACAATGAACGCATCGATGATATAGCCACACTGATTCGTATATCTAAACAGTATCTCGATAAGACATATTTACTATGGGGTACATTTGCATGGTTAGAAAAAGCTTATCCTAAAGTTTTTGATGCATGGGACTGGGAAAGTGAAGATACTGCAATGTTCAAAAAGGAAAATCGACGAATAATCGATACTGGCAGACATATGGTAGTTGATCAGATTGGTTATCGATTAATGGCATTAACTAAATTCGATATAAATGAACTTCGAAAAATTGATGCTGATGACTCTGAGGATATAGAAGAATTTTTCGAATTTCAACGTAACATAGACTCGGTACTAGAAAAGATAAAGCCCGTAGACATCAAAGATGGATATAATGCTGGCTGGATAGCACCTAATGGTGACGTATATGCTTTAAAGGGAGTCATAAGCAATATGCTACATAATCAGATAGCTGATGCACTTGAAAAGGCTGGAATTATATAGCCAGATGAGATGCATAAAGGAAATCCTGATGCATGGATGTGTAGAAAAGGATGGGTAAGATATCACGATGGTTGGATTCTGTACGAAGGTTATGACAATATAAGAATCGATGAACCTGTGATTGCTATAACTGAAGAACAAATCAATAAAATATACATTTATGGTCAAATGTGTTGTGAAGGATTACTGAAGATTGGTATAGCACAAAGACAAATGTCGGCTGCAAGATTCCATATGACAGAAATACCTATGATGCAACGACTATTTTCATTCTCATGAGACACTATGTTTATGCACTAGCAGGAAAAGAAGACTATTACTTCAATAATTTGATGTATACAGTCAACCCTAGTTGGCTAGAATTAGTACAAGAAGAAAAAAGAATACATACTACTCTATTTACTGGAACAATAAAAATTGTGTTTATCATAAATAATGACACAGGTTTAAGGTTTAATTTATCGCTAAAGGGCACATATCGAAATGTCAAGCTTGAAAAATCGATCAATATCGAAGTAAGAAAAGATAGTATAGATTGTAATGAATTTACACAAAATGAAGTAGCAATATTGGGGATAAACATAAAGACTACATTTGAATTTCGATTCATCACAAACTTAATTCTTATTTCTCCTTTCTATAAGTTAGTAGTATCGAGTACAGCAGATGATGAAGAGATAATGTCAGAGATAACGAGACTATCAAAGCTGGGGATAGGTTTCGAAAAAATATTACAGTTAAAACGTGGAAAAATAAAATCGACTCAATATGGATTCTAGCATAGGAAAAGGCTTCAGGGTATGGTGCAAAGGTACTCATCCAACTAATCTAAATTTTCAAACTGCACAGTGGTGGAACTGTGGAGATTACATTCTAAATAAATACTATAACATAGCTCGAATGTTCGACGGATTCAATGATGAACAACTAAATGATTCTGAATTTTTTGAACATTTCGAAATAAAAAATCGTGAATAAAATGTCAATACAACCTCTTACACCGAAAACTGTCGTAAAGACACTTCCAGAATTCGTAATCTGTGCTATAAACAACGTGATTCAGGAAAATTATCAGCAAGGTTATTTTAAAGTGAAGCAAGATCTATTTGTAGATGAAATTCTAAAATGTGCTCCTGAAGAACTACAAGTGACTCGTTCTATGATCTTCGAAAAACATTGGCTAGACTTTGAAGATATTTACAGAAAAGCTGGATGGTTCGTTAATTTTGACAAGCCAGCATATAATGAAACCTATGATGCATTCTTCGAGTTCAAAGGTTAATGAAAGCTCTTATCTATGCATATAGAAGCAACGTAAATAAAAGTACGAGAACTAAATTCTCAATGCATGGTATACGTCCACGATGGTATAAGGTGGGTTATAAATGGTACCCAAGAAATGTAGGTTTAGGCGAATATGGGTACTTATTGAATAGCATTTCATTTAACGGAAATGAAGTATTTTTCGATATAAGTGCCGGATATTTTGTTGATACCAAAACGTTAGATACAAGATTTTCAATAAACATGATTTGGCGAAAAGGAGAACATACTTTTTTAGATGGAGCTTTGCCACATCCTATTCTTTGTCGGCTTGTTGCATTAGCAAGAGAAATCAGATGGTGTACTTATGCTAGATGGTGTGTTTCAGGGATAGAAGATGACTTTATAGAAAACTGGCTAAGAAGTGGATTGACGATACCTAATTTCAGAGAACAGAATAGAGCTAAGATTATAAGTAAACGTTACGGATTCTAAGTGAATATATAAAGAAAAAACATGAGTCTATCTTATGATTTCCGTCGTGATTTAAAAGCTGCTAACATAAATCTTTTCACCGAAGCTTATACATCGGCAGGACATACAGTAGTCAATGTTCATATTTTTGATGACTTGAATTGGCGTTTCTTAGTCACACAAGATGCCATTATTTACATGTGTGCTAATAATCATCATAGTCCAAACAGTGTAGCAGATAAAATTTTAGCAGACCTTCCAAAAAATGGAAAATTCACATTTACTTCAGCAGATGCCATCAGACTGATTCTATTAGCTAAAGAAATTGCACCTATTATACTGAAATTGCACGATGTATTCGCATTTTTAGAATACACTGATGATGCAAAAAAGGATTTAACTGAATGGAACTTTATATACCCACTCCATAGCAGTAGCGAGCCTGTTGTTACTGCATTTGACCACTATTCTAAAGAAGATAAACCACAGACTGCTTCATGGACTTCACAAGATAAGATCATTTACATAAATGGTCATAAAATAAGCATAAATATTGACAATATACAGAAAGCGACACCTATATTACTTGACAAATTAGGTGAATCGCCACAGCTTATAGATTCATTAGTAGGTAAATCTCTATATGAACAGTTCGATATCATAAAGCATTTCAAAAGAGGTAAAACTCTAAGCAAAAAATTTGGATTTTAAATGCCACGTATTCTCCCCTTCAGCCTTTTTGAGGCAGATAATATCGATAACTTTATCCTGCCACTACTTTCCGAACTATCTTCTGATATCAACATTAATATTGATAAGCGTCCAGACGTTTTTTATTTCAATTTTGACATAGCATGTTTTCCAGAAACTAAAATAATTACACTGGCTGGTGAACTTGGAACTTCTGGTCCATCAGAAGGATTAGAATTTGAAGGTAAATTTAAAGCTGATATATCGTCAGATGACATAGACATAGACATGTATGATTTCAAAGTTGAAAAAGAAGATGATGACGAAAGCTACATAGAAGATGAAAAAAGCGATATCGTGATATCAGCCAAGAGAAACTCGTATGATAGTCTATTAACAATGTGTGAAGAAGTTAAAGCTCTAATATACGAAAAACATCAATTATTAGCAAGGCTTTTAGATTCTCAAGATATCGATCAGTTTGTTCACACAAATAGAGGCAGTCTATTGGGTAAAAAATTTGGGTTTTAGGCGTTTTAAGCATTGATTGTTTTTTGTTATTTTTGTATAAAATAAATAAGTATATGATGACATGTCTTTTGTGTATTTTGACTATTCTCGGAGCATTAACATATCCGATGTTTACGTTAGGTATAGTACTATGCTATTTTGGACATCCTATAGCTGGTGTAACAATCATAATCCTTTCATTACTATCTGATGACTAGACAAGATTTTACTGAACTGATCTTAGAATTGGATTCTTTGGAAAGAATGAAATATATCTGTAAGTTTTTTAGAATAGAAACAACCACGAATACTTTTTCTTCGGATGAAGAACATATACACTATATACGAATTTATCTCAAAGGTGAACATTTTCTCTATACTTCTAAAAGTTTGTATACTAATCAACGTCATGAAAAATTCATTGAAGATAGATTTAGAAGTTCACTAAATGGAAACTTCAACATGGGGCTTTATAATATTGAACTTACTAGATCACAAATTCTTACTGAAAAGTGGGATTTTGATGAAAATTATTGGATGATAAAGTCAAACCAAAAAATAGTCAACCCGTCTAAAGATGAGATGCTACTTCTATTAGATATTGCATTATCAGAAGTTATCGAATCAATAACCAACGATTTGGACGAATTAAAAAGAAAACAAGTTGATTATGTCAACTCAGACACTAAAATGTATAACTCAAGAGGCAAAATCGTAGGCTCTAAATTTGGATTTTAATGACAAATAAACAACTTCAAATAGTTACTAAATGGAGCACTAGCTCTATCACTCTCGGTAATCAGATATGGCATCCAGCCGGTAAGCTTATGATATCTGATTGTTATATCTCCACACCGAAAACACTCTGGAAAAAAGACTACTCTAATGCCACTCCTATTGAAATAGAAGGATGTCCAGTGGAATTTTACGTAGCATACAAAAACTCTCCATATAAAACGGTAGAAGAATTTATGCATGCTAAAAGAGGACTTTTAGCAGGTAGAAAGTTTGGGTTCTAGCCATATATAAATCATGGAAACTTGGAAAGAAATTTATGATTCATCAGAGAAAGTGAAACAACTTAAGAAGTTCTATGTTGTTAAAACGGGTATAGTAGCAAATAAAGATTTTTTCGATATCGATATTAGGTTAGATCCAAGTAAAAGTAATTTTAAAGAATTGCCGAATATTCGTTACGAATTAGAATGTAGAGGAGATGAAAGTTCAGATATCAATATAGATAAAGATTCGCGTGGACTAACTTTGTGGAAAAGAGATGACGATATGTGGAAATTAATAGATAAATGGAAAACTAAATCACTGTTCAATGAAGCTATAAAAACACTAGAAGATTCTCTAGATAAAGAACTGAACTCATATAAAGTTATTTATGCTAATACTGATGAAAGATTGCATGAAATGAGAGGAAAATTACTGTCAAATAAATTCGGATTTTGATGCATTACAAGAAGATAAGAGATAAAGTTATGCTTACTGAAGAATATCAGTATCTAAATAAATTCTATATCATGAATTATTATGATTCAGGTGTTAGAATTATGTTGTTACTCAACCCAAGTTACATAATAGAAGATACTCATGAAGACACAGAAGTAAAAATCGACATAGAAGGTAATACACATGAAATTGTAGTCATGTCTTATACAGGTTACAAAACTAAATGGCCCAAATCATGGTCACAAATAGAAGAATATGCTCTAGAGACGTTTACTGAAGACTATTTATTTGATACTATGCTAAAAGCTCTGAAAGAAATGAAATTCGAAGTAGAACTACGCTGTAGGACATTGCAACTTAATTACGCAAATACAGAAAGGAAGCTCCAAGATAACAGAGGTTTGATACTTAGCAAAAAATTTGGGTTTTAGCGTTTTCATAATTGTTAGTTTTTAGTTATTTTTGTATCATAAATAAAAGAATATGAAAACATTAATATCACTAAGAAGCACTATTTTTTGGATTATTAGTTGGCTTATTTCTGCTTTAATCATAACTCCTTGCTTATTTTTAAGTTTATTGAGCGGGTTCAAAGTTGATTACCATGCAGATTTTCACAAATGGTGGTACGAACAATATCTTAAAGACTTATAGTATGAAACGGTATGAATATTTAGAAATAGGTGACAAGATAAAAATTCTGTCATGGCCATCTTCTAATACTGCAGATGGATTCGCTGGTTATGTTGGTGAAATAGAAAGTATATCGTTTGGTAATTCAAGCAAGATATCTATCAAATTTCACAACTGTGTTTTAGTAGGATCTGATTTGAATACTCTACAATTCGAATGGGTGGACAAAGGAGAGCCTATTATTCCTATGTTAGATTATGATCTGCAAAAAATATTAAGTATCGTAGTTTTATACATTGGCATCGGTTATGTTGCATATCTTATGACTAATATGAACTATCAAATTTTTGACCCTTTTAAAGTATTAGTCTGGTCTGTTATTGCATCAATCACTTGGACTACACTATGTCTTAGAATATTCGGTAAAATATGTGATACCGAAACGAAAACCTTTGCATATAATCTAAAAAGAAAAATTACTGTATAACATGGAACATGTACAATTATTTGAGGAATATACGTATCCCAAGAAAGATACAAAAGACGTTGATAAAACAGTCGAACAAATTGATGATCTATTAGCTAAAATTTACGCTAAAAAGATCGATTATCCACAAGTTGACAAAGAAATGAAACGTATTTCTGCAAATGAAGCTGATTTTACAAAAGAAGCACATGATAAGTTTGAAAAAGCTACTGCTATTATTCTGAAAACTTTCAAAAACGCAAGTGTAAAAAAAGATGAAGCTCCTTCTCCTAAAGAATTTCAATCTACTGTTCAAAATTTATTAAATGATGATGGTGATGAATGGAACTTTAAACATTACATATCTGAGCTATTTAAAAAGAATTTCGATTTCAAATCTGGATTGGTTGGTGCTAATGATGAAGTTCGCTCTACTGTAGAACATGAAGTAGATATTTTATCACATAATTTATAACCACGTTTTTCTAAATAGACATTTTGTTATATTTTTGTATCATAAAATAATCAAAAATATAACAAAATGTTACTTTTACAACCCAAGACTAAAATAGTCTTACGCCATCACTCCAGTTCATCTGTTTTATTTGATGAACTTTTCCCCACCAGCGTATATAAAGTATCTCATGTAACATCTGATACTATGCAACTTGCAGAGACTATTAACGGCACAGCACACACTGACACAAAAGGCGAAACATTTAAAGTGCCAATTACTCTACTTCCCTTTTTCAAAGAGGTATGATACACGCTAATATATCAACTTTCATCGGCCAGATGGAAGCAGAACACTACTATTGCAGATACGCTGAATCTCCAGCGTTCAAAATTTCACCTCATTTATCAGCTGGAAGTAGATCACCCGACCTCTTGAGGGAACTTACTGATCCAGATGAAGTAGCTTATCTGACTAAGAAAGACCGATATTGCGGCATTAGTCTTGGCGA
>Ga0302285_10000309_pt1 | contig 28031 bp, 26 predicted proteins | sample III_Fen_E2_2_FD_200455 | JGI IMG/M metagenome (GOLD analysis project Ga0302285, IMG submission 200455) | Peat permafrost microbial communities from Stordalen Mire near Abisko, Sweden - III_Fen_E2_2 | ecosystem: Environmental > Terrestrial > Soil > Wetlands > Permafrost | place: Sweden: Abisko... | reverse complement strand
AACTCCTATTAATTGGGAAGTCCTACTCCCGTAAAAAACTGAATAAAAAAAACGAACTTAGAGAATTGCGTTTACTCTAAGTCCGTTTTTTTTGCGCTCTATACACGGCATATTTGGGATGCTTACTCATAATTCGTTATAGGAACATTACTATTGAGAGGATCACCCGAATCCAGGAGATTTGGCTTTTATATCGGCTTTTATTGATTTCAAACGCATTACACCTGCAAAATATAGTTATTTCATGTTCCAAAATCAGAACACATGAAAACGTGTGCGTTTTTCATTGTTCTGGTTTCAGTTTACCAAATAACGCATGCGTTTTTCCTTGTTTCGGTTTCAGTTTGCCAAATAACGCATGCGTTTTTCCTTGTTTTGGTTTTGGATTGCCAAATAACGCACTTTTTATTCGTTGAACGATATTGGGAATATATCCTAACGCATTATATAAACCTTGCCTGAGATAAAAAAAGAGCCGGATTTGATTCAATCCGACTCTTTTTTATTTATTTCATACCGCATTCCGCACTACTAAAACGACTGCATATCGCATAACCGCTTATAGTAGCCGTTGAGGGCTATGAGCTCTTCATGTTTGCCGCGCTCAACGATTTTCCCTTCGTGAAGAACGCAGATCTCGTCGGCACGTTTGATCGTGGAAAGACGGTGAGCCACCACAAGGGTAGTACGATTCAACATGAGGTTTTCGAGAGCTTCCTGCACCATTTTTTCCGATTCGGTATCAAGTGCCGAGGTCGCTTCGTCGAGAATAAGGATTGGCGGGTTCTTCAGGATCGCGCGGGCAATACTCACCCGTTGACGTTGCCCGCCCGAAAGCTTGCTGCCACGATCGCCAATGGAGGTTTGGTAGCCATTCTCGGTAGCCGAGATAAATTCGTGAGCGTTTGCAATTTTAGCTGCTTCGATCACTTGCTCCAACGTGGCATTTTCTACCCCGAAAGCAATATTATTAAAGAATGTATCGTTGAATAGAATAGCTTCCTGATTCACATTGCCCATCTGCGAACGAATATCATGCGTCTTAAACTGCTTAATGTTGACTCCATCCATCAGAATCTCTCCTTCAACCGGATCATAATATCGCGGCAGCAAATCCACCAACGTAGACTTTCCGGAGCCAGACTGCCCCACCAATGCCACAGTTTTCCCTTTCGGAACAACCAGATTTATGTCCTGCAGCACCCAATCTACTTGATATTTGAAACTCAAATTACGAAATTCTATTTTATCGGAAAAAGGATGCATCACCTGAGGCTTTTCCGGCTCTGTTATGGAATTCTCGCTTTGCAGAATTTTATCAACGCGCTCGAGCGAAGCCAGTCCTTTCTGAATACTGTAGGAAGCTTTGGATAAATCTTTTGCCGGAGTAATAATACTATAAAAAATGACAATATAGTAAATAAATTCAGGCGCTCCAATGCTACTTTTATGGCTCAGGATAAGCACTCCGCCAAACCAAAGCAAAATAGCAATGACAACAGTTCCCAACAGCTCGCTCACCGGATGAGCCAGGTTGTACCGGCGGTTGAGACGATTAAATGTTTTACGTAATTTCTCGTTCAGAATACTGAAACGGGCTTCCAACTTGTGTTCGGCATTAAATGCTTTCACCACACGGAGTCCGCCCAGTGTTTCTTCTATTTGCGAAAGCAATTCGCCCGTTTGTTCCTGTCCAAGGGTAGAACGGCGTTTCAAAGACTTGCCTATTTTACCGATAAGCCACCCGCTGAAAGGCAATAGCATCAATACAAAGAGAGTCAGCTGCCAACTCATATAGAACATCACGCCTAGATAACCGAAGATCAGAATCGGATTCTTGAATACCAAATCCAGCGAACTCATTATGGAAGCCTCCACTTCGGTTACGTCACCCGTCATACGCGACATAATATCCCCTTTGCGCTCGGCTGTAAAAAAGCCAATAGGGAGACTGATAATTTTTTTATACAGCTGATTACGCAGGTCGCGTAGCACTCCGGTACGAATCGGTATTACAAAATACGAGCCTAAATAATTCGTTCCAACTTTAAACATCGTCATTACAACCAAAAATACGCCCAGACACATCAAGGCCGAGCCCGGTCCGACAGAGGTTATAAAGTTCTGAATATAATAAGACAGATTATTTTTAACGGCATTGGCAATGACTGTTATACTATCGTCCCACGTCCATGATTTATACGCAGCGACGGATTGTTCAATCTTAAACAGCAAACGTAGCACCGGAATAATAGCGGCGAACGAGAACAAGCTGAAGATCATTGTCAGAATATTAAACAGCAAGCTTAAGAAAACATATTTCTTATAGGGCGGAATAAACCGCTTAAGGAGAGTTGTAAATTTGAACATTCTCTGTTTTTGTAAATTAGCGTCGGAGGTAAAGCGTGGCATCCGGAGTATCGGATAACGGTTTATTTTCAAAAAATCACTCCATCAAATTCCGGTATAGTTCCTCGGTGTAATGCGTCGCAATTCCTCTTTAACCGACTGGCTAACTTCCAGTGTTTCGATAAAATCGCGGATTGATTTCTCAGTAATTCCTTCGTTGGTACGTGTTAGTGCTTTCAATGCTTCGTAAGGCGAAGGATATGCCTCACGGCGTAAGATGGTTTGAATTCCTTCGGCCACAACAGCCCAAGTTTTATCCAGATCACGGTAAATAGCCGTTTCATTCAGTAATAATTTGCTCAATCCTTTCAGAATACTTTGTGTGGCAATCATCGTGTGAGCGAAAGGCACACCTATATTCCGCAGCACCGTACTGTCAGTCAGATCACGTTGAAGACGCGAAACGGGTAACTTTCCTGATAAAAACTCGAACGAAGCGTTGGCGATGGCCAGGTTTCCTTCTGCATTTTCGAAATCAATAGGATTTACTTTGTGAGGCATGGCTGACGAACCAACTTCACCTGCTTTAATGCGCTGTTTAAAGTATTCCATCGAAACATATGTCCATACATCCCGACAGAAATCGATTAAGATGGTATTAATACGTTTCATTGCATCAAACTGAGCAGCCAGATTATCATAATTGGAGATTTGCGTCGTCCATTGTTCTCTTTCGAGGCCGAGTTTATCCGCAACAAAATGATTCCCGAACGATTTCCAGTCAATAGCCGGATAAGCGACGGCGTGCGCGTTATAGTTACCGGTAGCTCCACCAAACTTTGCGGAATTAGGTATTTGTTTTAACCCGGCAAGTTGTTGATTCAACCTGTTTACATAAACCATGATTTCTTTTCCCAGACGGGTTGGGGAAGCCGGTTGTCCATGTGTCTTTGCTAACATGGATACATCACGCCACTCGTCAACCAGACGGTTTAATTCCTGCAAAAGCTTATCCATTTCGGGATAATAAACATTACTCAGGGCTTCTTTTATAGAAGTCGGGACAGCTGTGTTATTAATATCCTGCGAAGTAAGACCGAAATGAATAAATTCCTTGAACGGTTCAAGTCCCAAAAGATCAAATTTATCTTTCAGGAAATACTCAATTGCTTTGACATCATGGTTTGTCACCTTTTCGATTTCTTTCACCTTTAAGGCATCATCTTCCGAGAATTCAGTATACAGAGCCCTGAGTTTCGGGAAAATCGAGGACGGAACCGACCCCAATTGTTTCAGGGGTATCTCACACAAAGCAATAAAATACTCTACTTCCACCAGTACGCGGTAACGAATTAATGCGTATTCGGAAAAATAAGCTGAATAAGCCTCGGTCTTTGAACGATAGCGTCCGTCAACCGGTGAAATAGCTGTAAGTAACGACAATTTCATACGGATAAGTTTTGTTATTTTCCGGATTTTTCAACTTCCGGCATTTATAGTAAATTAAACCGCAAAGTTAATCAATTCTGCCGGATTAGAAAAGTTTGTATTTCACCTCTTGCAACACTGATTCTTTTTCTATACTTTTGTTTCTAAATAAAACTAACATCCGGGCTATATGTTATAATAAGCAGATGAATTATTATCATTTTCAGCCGAAAACACATTCAAACAGATGAGATACATAAAGATTCATAAAGAAGGTCGATTAATTTTAGGTTCACTGGCATTAATATTGTTGTTTCTGAACCTTTATATTTATACGAAGTTTCCTCTTGGTGTATTTATTATAAATATTGTTATATCAGCTCTTTTTCTATTCTTCTTCCTCTATTTCTTCCGCAACCCGCCCAGAAAAGTCTATCTCGATGACGCAAGTTTGGTAATTGCACCTGCCGATGGGACCGTTGTCGTGGTTGAACCGACCGATGAGCTAGAGTATTTTGGCGAAAAACGTATTCAGGTTTCAATTTTTATGTCTGTTTTCAACGTCCACGCCAATTGGTATCCGATAAAAGGTACCATCATAAAATCCGTTCACCACAGCGGGCGTCACATGGCTGCCTTCCTACCCAAATCGAGCAGTGAAAACGAACGCTCGACGGTTGTCATTGAGTCCGAAGGTAAGACTCAGATTCTCGTAAGGCAAATTGCCGGTGCACTTGCGCGTCGAATTGTAACCTATGCACATGCAGGCAAAAACTGTCATCTAAACGAACATCTCGGGTTTATTAAGTTCGGTTCGCGCGTCGATCTTTTTTTACCGCTGGATACCGAGATCTTTGTTCAGGTCGGCGAAACGACTACAGGTAACGAAACAATTATAGCCCGATTAAACGAAGATTAAATGACACTTCAGGAAGCTCAACAGAAAGTCGATGAATGGATTAAAACCTACGGGATCCGGTATTTCGGCGAACTAACCAATATGGCTATCCTGACCGAAGAAGTAGGTGAACTTGCCCGGGTAATCGTGCGCACTTACGGAGAACAATCATTCAAGAAATCGGACGAAGAAGCCAATCTTGCCGACGAAATGGCGGATGTACTGTGGGTACTTATTTGTTTAGCCAATCAAACCGGAATAGATCTCACCGAAGCTTTCGAAAAGAACATACAAAAGAAAACTGAACGGGATCATTCGCGTCATTTGCAAAACGACAAATTAAAAGGCTAGTCCGGTTCCCTGTTCCTCATCCGACCGATGCTCTGAATCAATCGGTCAATCAAATCAACACAATCAATCCATTAACGAAAAGAATATGAGTAAATATGACGATCTCTTCAAGCAATACGATTGCAATTTGAATGATGAAACTATAAAAAAAGATATTGATAAAATACTGGCAGCCCATTATGCCGAAAACAACAACGCAGATGTGTATAAACAATGTTTGAATCAAATCGATTTGACTTCACTCAATGGAACCGACACACATGCTGAAATAATATCGATGGTCGATAAGGTGAACGGGTTTAAGAAGACTTTTCCCCGTCTTCCTAACGTTGCAGCCATTTGTGTTTACCCTGCGCTGGTCACCGTAGTAAAAGAACGCCTGACGGAAAACATCGGTATTGCATCGGTTGCAGCCGGATTTCCTGCATCGCAGACCTTTATTGAAGTGAAAGTTGCCGAAACAGCCATGTGTGTTCTTGAAGGAGCAACAGAAATTGATGTGGTTATATCCATCGGCAAATTTCTGGAAGAAAATTACGAAGATGTTTATGAAGAACTAACCGAAATTAAAGCATCATGCCGCCACGCTCATCTAAAAGTCATTTTGGAAACCGGTGCATTACAAACTGCTACAAACATCAAGAAAGCCTCGATCATAGCTATGCAGGCAGGTGCTGATTTCATCAAAACTTCTACCGGAAAGATCCCCGTAGCTGCAACGCTTGAAGCAACGTACATTATGTGTCATGCCATTAAGGAATGGAACGCGAAAAACAATATTAAAGTAGGTTATAAGCCAGCTGGTGGTATTGTAACGACTGAAGATGCCGTAAAGCACTTTACGTTGGTAAAGGAAATCTTAGGAAATGAATGGTTGAATAATACAATGTTCCGCTTTGGAGCGAGCCGGTTAGCCAACAATCTAATTAGCTCAATTGAAGGAAAAGAAGTGAAGTATTTCTGATAAAAACGGTTAAACTTATCTACCTACAACTTATATTTCACGAAATGCAGCATATTCTGCACATTTTATAAGTGATTCTTTCACTTCACTATTTGCAAAGCTATTGAGTTCTTCGATAGCTTTGTTTTTAAACGATTCCATACGAGCCAGCGCATAATCAACACCTCCGTTATCATGAGCAAAGCGAGTGATATATTTAATGTTTTTAGGAGCAAATTCTTTCTTATCAATCATTGACAGCACTTTTTCGCGTTCTATTCCATGCGAGTTTTGCAAAGCATAGATTAACGGTAAGGTCACTTTTCCATCACGAATATCATTTCCTGTAGGTTTGCCAATTTTTATATTTTCGGAATAATCGAAAATATCATCTTTTATCTGAAAACAAAGACCCAGATACTCCCCGAAGTTTCGCAGATGGAGCAATGATTCTTTATCTGCATTCACAGACAGACCTCCGACTTCAGCACAAGTTGCAAATAAGAGTGCCGTTTTTTTGCGAATGATCGTAAAATAATTTTCTTCGGCATCTTCTGAAAATGGTTCATTTACCAATTGTAATAATTCTCCATCTGAAAGCTGCATACCTATATCGGCAATCGACGTCAGAATAGACAGATTATCCGTTTTAGTAGCATAGCTAAGTGATTTCGATAAAATATAATCTCCGGAAAGTATGGCAATTTTATTAGTCCACCGGGCTTTTACCGAAGGCTTACCACGACGCTCTGAGGTATCATCTACCACATCATCATGAATTAAACTGGCTGTGTGTAATAACTCTAATGAGAGTGCTCCAACAATTGTTGAACGATTTACCTCTCCGCACATTTTAGCTGTCAATAACACCAACATGGGTCGAAGTTTTTTACCGCTTTTTTGGAGGATATAATCATTAACACTTAAAAGTAATGGATTATCACTGGAGAGAGCCTCTCCAAATGTCTTTTCAAACATTTGCATTTCTGCAAGAATCGGATTTTTAATGGTTGCGATAAAACTCATAGGTAAGCTCATATGTATGTGCAGTACAAAAGTAAACAAATTTGCCGTTTGATTAACGATTTGTTTTTATTTCCGTATAAATTTTAATTACTTTTACAGTCGATAATTAATTTCAAGTTGTAATTTACCTTTTTTGTAACGCTAAACGATTTAGAAATAAACAGTAGCCCCGTAAAAAAGTTTAAAAGCAAAAAGATATTTATATTTTAATTTGTCACTCGTGTTTCTGACAGTAAACAATTAACCAAAACTACCCATTTAATGAAAAAACTATTTCTGATCGATGCTTATGCCATCATTTATCGTGCTTATTATGCGTTCATTCGTAATCCTCGTTTTAACTCAAAAGGGTTGAACACCTCAGCCATATTTGGATTTATCAACACACTCGAAGATGTTTTAAAGCGAGAGAAGCCTACTCACATCGCAGTAGCCTTTGATCCCCGGGGGAAAACCTTCCGTCATGAAGCCTACGAACTATATAAAGCCCAACGGGAGTCTACTCCGGAAGACATCCGCTTGGCTGTTCCTATTATTAAAAATTTGATTAAGGCTTACAATATACCGGCTCTCGAAATACCCGGTTTTGAAGCCGACGATGTTATAGGCACAGTAGCCAAACAAGCTGAAAAAGCCGGTTTTGAAGTATTTATGCTTACACCGGATAAAGATTACGGACAACTTGTCTCCGATCATATTTCCATGTATCGTCCCAAACACACCGGCGGATTTGAGACAATGGGGCCTGATGAAGTAAAAGCTAAATATGGTCTCGACAGCCACAATCAGGTGATTGACTTACTCGGTTTAATGGGTGACGCATCCGACAATATTCCGGGTTGCCCGGGTGTCGGTGAAAAAACGGCAGTAAAACTATTAAAGGAATTCGGAAGTATTGATGGGTTGTTATTACGGACGAATGAATTGAAAGGTGCATTAAAAACAAAAATTAAAGAGAACAAAGAACAAATTATTTTCTCCCGTTTTCTTGCTACCATCAGAATTGATGTGCCTATTACTTTCGATGAGAAAAGTCTTGAACTGGAGCCAAGAAACGAACCTGAACTACGTGCGTTATTCGACGAACTGGAATTTCGGACAATGTCTGCTAAAATGGGTAATCCATTTACTTCACTTCCGCCCGACCAACCGCTACCAAGTATTAAATCTGTAAAGCCAAAGCATACCTCACAAATGTCACTGTTTGATGCTTTTGACAATGAAGAGGCTAAACAAACCGAATCCAAAACAGTTATAGCGGACAAAAAGGAAGAACCTTTGGCAACACCGGCTTCCGGATTATTATCCCTGACTAATATTCCGCATAAATACACTTTAATCGATTCGAAAATAAAAAGATCTGATTTAATATCCAGACTATTTATAAATAAATCGGTGTGCTTCGATACGGAGACTACCGGATTGGACATGTTTCAATCCGATTTAGTCGGGCTCTCATTCTGTTTTAATGCAGGTGAAGCCTATTATGTTTCACTTCCTGTTGATAAAACTGAAGCAAAAGCCGTTTTGCATGAGTTCAAGGCATTCTTCGAAAATGATCAAATTGAAAAAATAGGGCAGAATATAAAATTCGATTTGCTCATGCTGTTGCAATATGGAATAAAATTAAAGGGGAAACTATTCGACACCATGATTGCCCATTATTTGGTTCAACCCGAACTAAGACATGGAATGGACTATCTGGCTGAAATATACCTAAACTATCGCACTATTCATTTCGAGGATTTAGTCGGTGCAAAAGGGAAGAATCAAGCGGATATTCGTTCAGTCGATTTGAATAAATTATGCGATTATGCAGCAGAGGATGCCGATGTCACTTTCCGTTTAAAACAGATTCTGGAAAAAGAATTAAAGATAAATGGACTGGAAAAACTTTTCTACGAAATAGAAATGCCACTTATGCAAGTGTTGGCAGACATGGAACACACAGGCGTTCGGATTGACAGCGAAGCCTTGCGTCTAAGCTCTGAAATTCTGACGGGTGAGATGTTGAAACTAGAAGCTGAAATTCATAAAATAGCAGGTTTTGAATTCAATGTTGGTTCACCTATGCAGGTTGGCGAAGTGCTCTTTGACCGGTTGAAGTTAGATGATAAAGCAAAGAAAACTAAAACAGGCCAATACTCCACATCTGAAGATATATTGGAAAAAATTCGTTCCAAACATCCTATTATCGGCAAAATACTAGACTATAGAGGCTTAAAGAAATTGTTAAGCACATACATTGATGCCTTACCGCAATTGATCAGTCCTGTTACAGGAAAAGTTCATACTTCATATAATCAAACTGTTGCTGTCACAGGGCGTCTTAGCTCTACCAATCCCAATTTACAGAACATCCCGATTCGCGATGCTCAGGGAAAAGAAATCCGGAAAGCTTTTATTCCTGATGAAGGCTGTCTTTTCCTGAGTGCCGATTACTCCCAGATTGAATTGCGTATAATGGCACACTTAAGCGGTGATGCAAATATGCTGGATGCTTTTATAAAAGGGTTGGACATCCACACAGCGACTGCAGCGAAAATCTATAAGATTCCACTCTCTGAAGTTACTACTGATATGCGTCGTAAAGCCAAGACTGCAAACTTTGGTATCATCTATGGAATATCCGTCTTCGGCCTTTCCGATCGGTTAGGGATACCAAGATCTGAGGCAAAAGAACTAATCGACGGCTATTTTATCACCTATCCCGATGTAAAGAGATATATGGATGCCAGTATTCAACGCGCCAAAGAAATGGGCTACGTCGAAACATTGCTCGGTCGTAAACGTTTTTTACCGGATATAAATTCCCAGAACAGTATTGTTCGTGGATTTGCAGAACGTAATGCCATTAACGCCCCCATTCAGGGCACAGCTGCTGATATCATTAAAATAGCCATGGTACGAATTCAAAAGCACTTGGAACAGGAACATTTTCAAGCTAAAATGACCATGCAGGTACATGACGAATTAAATTTTAGCGTTCCGAGTAACGAACTGGAATCAGTCAGAAAAATTGTAGTCAATGAAATGGAACAAGCTATTCAACTCAGGGTTCCTCTCATTGCCGATTGCGGCGTTGGTGACAATTGGTTGGAAGCACATTGAACACATCTTTATTCTAAACAATCATATATAAAAAAGAATCTTTATTAGATTCCTTTTTATATATGAAAGAACAGTTTTAGAATTATAAAAATAAACTCATACCAAAAAAGCCCTTTTCCAATTGGAAAAAGGGCTTCTGTATAAATTACAAGAAGCTATTATGCTAATTTATTTACATAAACCGCCAACTTCGATTTCAAGTTACTGGCTTTGTTTTTGTGAATAATGTTACGCTTAGCTAATTTATCAAGCATGGCGCTGATTTTAGGTAACATTTCAGTTGCTGATGTTTTGTCACTCGTTGTACGTAATTTACGAACAGCATTACGAGCAGTCTTTGCATAATAACGATTATGCAGTTTCTTCTTGTCAGCCTGACGTATTCTTTTAATTGATGATTTATGATTTGCCATCTCAATCTTATTTTTTTAAATCTTTAAATTATTTTTTTCGTAGCCCATAGGGGAGTCGAACCCCTCTTTCCAGGATGAAAACCTGGCGTCCTAACCGATAGACGAATGGGCCTTGCGGCAAAAATTTTGCTTTCTGCTTTAAGACATTGTTCGTCTCAATTGCGGGTGCAAATATACGGGACTTTTTTGAATTGACAAAGGCTTTCGGGTAAATATTTTATTTTTTATATAAATAGCTATTTATCAACCATTCATATTAATTCAATTTCCGAAGCTCCCGTTTAATAACTGTTTTTACCGAAATAATTTCGTTACATTTGTAGTCTAAACAGATTTTCTATGCAAGCTAAAACCTCCGGAATCATTCTTCACTCCATCAAACACACGGATTCGACATCTATTATTACTGTTTATACACGGCAATTTGGAAGAGTTTCATACATGGTGCATGGAGTGAATAAAAAAAAATCGGTGTGCCGCGCAGCTTTTCTGCAACCTTTATCTATTGTCGAAATGGATGTTTTTCATGTTCCGGGCAAAAACATTCAACGTTTAAAAGAAATGAGAATGGAACAGCCACTTACCGGCATTCCATACAACCCTATTAAAAATTCGTTGGCTTTATTCCTTTCTGAAGTCTTGTTCCGGACGTTGCGTCAAATGGAACCTGATGACGATTTGTATCTGTTTCTTGAAAACTCTATTCTTCAATTGGATTGCACCGAAACAGGCATATCTAATTTCCATTTGGTCTTTTTACTCAAATTGACCCGCTATTTGGGCTTTAACCCGAATCAGGATGAAGTATTGGGAAATTATTTTGATTTAATGAACGGGGTGTTCCTGAGAGAAAAACCGGCACATGTACACTTTGTTCTTCCCGAAGTCTCGGCAGATTTTATACGGGTATTAAATGCAGACTACGCCACAATGTGTAATTTGGCATTTTCAAGGGCAAGGAAGGCTGATTTACTGCAAAACATAGTTACATACTACCAATTGCACATTCCCGAGTTTAACGGACTGCATTCACTTCAGGTATTACAAAGCTTGTTTGATTAAGAGCTGAAATTACACACCGGATGTGTATGTTAGTCCTACCACTTATTCTCTTCAATTATTCAACCGCCCCAGATTTTATTAGCGATAGTGACTGAATCCTCCTTTTTTATTCTGCGGATTATGCTGTCTTCTTTGCTTTTAATTTTCGCATCCGGCTTTTTTCTGTTTTATCTACAGCGACATTTTTGTTTTTGGGTTCATCATTCTGAATAAGTTTTATTTCCTGACCCTGATGGATCTTAGAGTCAGCAAGGTTATTTATTCTTTTCAGTTCTTCTACTGTCGTATTATTGTTCTTGGCGATAGCCCCTAAACTTTCGCCCTTTTTTACTTTATGGGTTATACCGGCTTCTTTACCCTCTGTTTTTGCCTCCTGTCTTTTTTCCACTCTCTCTGCAACAACATTTCTGTTTTTCGGTTCATCATTCTGAGCCAGTTTTATTTCCTGACCCTGATGGATTTTGGAGCCAGCAAGGTTATTTATTCGTTCCAGTTCTTCTACTGTCGTATTATTGTTCTTGGCGATAGCCCCTAAACTTTCGCCCTTTTTTACTTTATGGGTTATACCGGCTTCTTTACCCTCTGTTTTTGCCTCCTGTCTTTTTTCCACTCTCTCTGCAACAACATTTCTGTTTTTCGGTTCATCATTCTGAGCCAGTTTTATTTCCTGACCCAGATGGATCTTGGAGTCAGCCAAGTTATTGATTCTTTTCAGTTCTTCTACTGTCGTATTATTGTTCTTGGCGATACTGCCTAAATTTTCTCCTTTTTTTACTTTATGCGTTATACCGGCTTCTTTACCCTCCGCTTTTGCTTCCTGTCTTTTTTCCACTCTCTCTGCAACAACATTTCTGTTTTTCGGTTCATCATTCAGAGCAAGTTTTATTTCCTGACCCAGATGGATCTTGGAGTCAGCCAGGTTATTGATTCTTTTCAGTTCTTCTACCGTCGTATTATTGTTCTTGGCGATAGTCCCTAAATTTTCTCCTTTTTTTACTTTATGCGTTATACCGGCTTCTTTACCCTCCGCTTTTGCTTCCTGTCTTTTTTCCACTCTCTCTGCAACAACATTTCTGTTTTTCGGTTCATCATTCAGAGCAAGTTTTATTTCCTGACCCAGATGGATCTTGGAGTCAGTCAGGTTATTGATTCTTTTCAGTTCTTCTACCGTTGTATTATTGTTTTTGGCGATGCTGCCTAAATTTTCTCCTTTTTTTACTTTATGCTTTACAAGGGTTTCTTTACCTTCTGCTTTTGCTTCCTGTCTTTTTTCCACTCTCTCTGCAACAACATTTCTGTTTTTTGAGTCATCCTTCTGTATAACTTTCAATTCCTGACCCGGGTGTATTTTAGAATCTGCTATATTATTTTGTTTTTCTAATTCACTGACAGGCACATTATATGTTTTCGAAATACCAAACAACGTTTCCCCGGGAAGTACTTTATGAGTGGCTGTTTTGGGAGCTTCTTCCACTTTAGCCAAAAGTTCTTTTTTCGGTTGATCCGCAGGATGAATAATCTTCAAATGTTGACCTGGATGAATTTTCCCTTTTATAATATTATTGATCTTTTTTAATTCATCAACGGAAATGTTATACAATCTGGAAATGCTGAATAACGTTTCTCCTTTCTGAACGGAGTGAGAATCACCATTTTGACTGGCTTTCGACGACTCTTTTGCATTCAAAGGAATACTCTCGGCCAGGAAGGTCGGATTATTTACCGAAGTTTGTATTGGCTTAACAACCATATCCGTTTCTTCATCTTTTATCTTTAGAACCTGATTCGGACGTAATTTATTCTTTTTTATACTGTTTTTTTGTTTTAGCTCGGCAATTGTCACACCATACTCCTGAGATATGGAAGAAAGCGTTTCTCCCGATTTCACTTGGTGATATGTTGCCGGAATAACATTTTTGGTGGTTTGAACAGGAAGTAATACCGGACCCAAAGTAGACGATATGTTACCTGTCTGACTCCCGTTTTTAGAAATAAACTTCGAAATGGGCAACATTTGATTCACGCCTATTACACGGCTTGCTTTCAAAAATCGTTTTGTATAGTAGTCTTCATTCGAATTCGAGATAGTGACCCCTTTATGCACAGCAGCATGAATAAAATCAAATTCTCCGTTTTCCTTTGCTGAAACGACGATCCCAACATGCCCTACCCGTTTACTTTTCCTTCTCCCGGAGAAGAAAACCAAATCACCCGCCTTTAGTTGAGTACGGTCTATCGAATCAAATTGTTTTGCCTGATCTTCCGATGAACGGCCTAAGCTGAATCCAAAATTACGGTAAACATGTGAAGTAAATCCGGAACAATCGAACGAAGCTATGCCCGGTGATCCGAAATGATAGGGAGTATTTAAAAACATCTTTCCAAAATTCACTACCGAGTCATTTAGCGATCTTTCATTTAAGGCTAAGAAATGTACTCTTACTGAATCAGAGGCAGACATGACATCTGCTTCCGAACGCATACCCGCCATCGAAAAAAAAGATAGGAATAATAGACTGGAAAGTAGTAATATTGGTTTTTGCAAAGGCATAATTAAAATGAGTCTGACAATTAGTACATTGCAAAGATAACTTTTTTAGATTATAAACAGGAAGCATTTTTTTCTTTTTAATATAAAAAGAGTTTCTTTATAAACGCACCTTAAATCACAAAAAAGGCCTTTAAAATTTAAGCTCTGTCCTTTTGCCGGACACTGACAAGTCTACTTTAGTCCCAAGAATAATGGGCAAATTATAATCCACATGGCCGGCCGGAAAGTTAAAACAGACCGGATAATTACAGTCATTTACAGCTCCTAAAATGAGCTCCTGAATAGTTTGCATCATGAGAGGGTCTTCATCACAATCACTAAACTGACCGATAATAAGTCCTGAAAGTTCGGCCAGTACACCGCTAAACCGCAAGTTTTGTATCATTCTGTCTATTTGATACGGTTTCTCTCCAATATCTTCAATAAACAGAATTGCATCTTTGTAATTCAAATCATACCGGCTCCCCCGCAAACCCATAAGTACCGATAAGTTCCCTCCTATCAATTTTCCTTGTGCACTGCCGGTTTTATTTAAATCCTGAGAAGATATAAAATAGTCAGGCAATTCGCCAAACAGCATTTTTCTCAACAAAGCCGAAGGTTCTGAATCAATTGGAAGCTCCGAAAGATGCTTGGCCATAATACCATGAACCGAAGGTATTCCGAGATTTGTAATCGCATTATGCAGAATCGTAATATCACTGAATCCAATCAACCATTTCGGTGACTTTACAAACGCTGAGAAATCGAGTTTGTCAATTATTTGTGCAACACCGTAACCCCCACGGCTGCAGAGAATAGCTTTCACGTTCGGGTCATCCAAAGCCTGTTGTAAATCGGCAATTCGGTCTTCCGGTCTTCCGGCAAACCGTCCGTAGGCTGCACGGGCATATTCTCCTTCTGTAACTTTTAGCCCCCAACCGGTCAACACCTTTACAGCACCATCTATAAATTCGGGATTTATCACACCCGAAGGAGAAATAATACGAATCTGGTCATATGGTTGTAAAAATGGAGGTATCATATAAAAATTATTTTTGTTCAATTTCTTCAATAATTGGTTGGCTATTCAGTCCCGTTAAAGTTTCGGCCTGACAACATAAATTCACGATAATGATAAATCAAATTTAATGCAATTGTATTATTATCGATATTGGCTAGACAGCCTGTTTAACCAGAAATCCGGCTATCGCATGTACCTCTGCAATCAAATCGCGGGGAGCTATCAACAATTGTAATCCTTTCTTTCCGGCGCTGACATATATTTGTTCGAAATTTCTACATGTTTCATGAATATAAGCAGGAAACCGTTTTTTCATTCCAATCGGAGAACAGGCACCGCGAATATACCCTGTAACAGGCAGAAGATCTTTCATGGGAATCATTTCACAGTTTTTATTCCCTGAAATCGATGCTGCTTTCTTTAAATCAACCTCTTCAGCTCCCGGAATAACACAGACAAAATAGCCTGTTTTATCTCCTTTCAGCACAAGTGTTTTGAAAACTTTTTCGATAGGTTCCTGCAATTGACCGGCAACATGGACAGCACTTAAATCAGCCTCATCTACCTCGTACGCAATTAATTCATAGACAATTTTCTCTTTGTCTAAAATTCGTACAGCATTTGTTTTTTCTATTTTCAAAATAATTATTTTTCTTCCTGAACTCTATTTGCCCAATAACATGCAGGCAATTAATCATCACCACTTATTCATCAGTATTTCATCCATTTCCACATTTCTTTCCAGGTTGCTTTTTTGCCATACATGAGAATTCCCGTTCGGTATATTTTACCTGCCATCCACGTTGTTCCGATAAATGAAAATACCAGAATAAACAACGAAAGAACGATCTGCCAAAGTGGAACATCAAACGGAAGTCTTACCATCATAACGATCGGTGATGTAAACGGTATCATTGAACACCAGAAAGCTAAAGGTCCATCAGGGTTTTGCGCACTATATATAGCAGCATAAATAGCAAAAATAATAGGTAATGTCAATGGTAATGAGAACTGCTGCGTGTCGGTTTCACTATCAACAGCCGATCCTACTGCTGCAAAAAGAGATGCGTATAACAAATATCCTCCAAGAAAATAGACTACAAAAAGTACAATTATCTGCATAAAATCAAATCCATGAAGCATCATGAACAATTGTTGAATCTCACCTGTATGTTGAGTTGCCTGCATGGATTGCATTCCTAGTTGGTTTACTTGTTGCAAAGATGCCATATCAACATTGTCCCCTACAAATTGACTTCCTACGATTAAAATCCCGCCAGTCAGAATAATCCACATAAAGAACTGAGTAAGTCCCACCAAAGCTATTCCGATGATTTTACCCATCATCAATTCAAATGGTTTTACCGACGAAATAATAACTTCCACGATCCGGCTTGTTTTCTCCTGAATCACACCGGCCATTACCTGCGCTCCGTAAATGATGATAAACATATAAATTACAAAAGAGGAAATCATCCCTATTACCAATGCCAGCTCTGCCGAACCTTCTTTTTCCTGGCCATTTTCGGCCCATTTAATGGTCGGAATATCAATATTCGTACATGATTTTTCAACGATCTCCTTCAGGTTGGGGACATTGTACGCTGCCAGTTTCTGTTGCTCAATATATTTATTTAGCAATCCTGCAATATAAGTTTTAAGCTCCAGGTTTACCTGCTTTTCCGAATAAAGTGCTACTGCTTTTGGATTCTTCGACAAGTCACCGGTAATTAATAACAAAGCCGTACATTTATTTCCGTTTTTATCTGAATTTTCTTTTTTTATTTCATTTACCGGCTTGTTTACAAAGTCAAAAATATAGGTTTCATTATTCTTAAGCACTTGTGAGTAGCTATTGGTCTTGTCAATCACAACTATGCGCTTTTTATTGTTATCCTTGATGCTTGACAACCAAAGCGGAATTGTTATGATCCCTACAAAAAGAATGGGCGTTAGAAAAGTAAGAATGATGAATGACTTCTTCATCACACGGCTCGTATACTCCCGTTTTATAATAAGAGATATTTTTGACATAAGGCTTATTTTCTTACTGTTTCAATAAAAATATCATTCATACTGGGTAAAAGTTCTTCAAAGGAAAGTATATTGGTCTGTTGTATCAATTCATTTAACAGAGAATTATTCTCTTCTGTAGTATGTTTTTGGATGACGCTTTCCACGAGCCCTTTTTTATCAGTCTGCGAAATCAATTTGAAAGTACTACCTTCCAATACCGGACTTGTTGAACGGACAAAATAAGTCTTTGTCGCAAAAGATGCCCTGATATTCGATACATTACCCTGTAAAACTATTTTCGCATTATCTACCAGCGAAATGTTCTCGCAAAGATCTTCTACCGTTTCCATATTATGAGTGGAAAAAATGATAGTGGCACCTTTGTCTCGTAAACTCAGTACCTCACGTTTCATTAAGTCTGTATTCACAGGATCGAAACCGCTGAAGGGCTCATCAAATATAAGCAGCTTTGGATCATGCAGGACAGTGATGATAAACTGCACTTTTTGAGCCATTCCCTTGGAGAGTTCTTCCACCTTTTTATTCCACCAACCCTGTATCTCAAATTTCTCAAACCAGTATTTCAGGGCTTTTAAGGCATCCGCCTTGGTCATTCCCTTCAGTTGAGCCAGATACAAAGCCTGCTCGCCCACTTTCATTTTTTTATACAACCCACGTTCTTCAGGCAGATAACCGATATGCCATACATCTTCAGGCGTCATCCGTTTGCCATTCAATCGCACCTCGCCGCTATCGGGAGCAGTAATGCAGTTAATGATACGAATCAACGTCGTTTTTCCAGCTCCATTCGGTCCTAACAATCCATAAATCGTATTCTCGGGAACAGTCAGACTGACGCTATCCAATGCCAGATGGTTGGCAAATTGTTTAACTACATTTTCTACCTCTAGTAATATCATGTTGATCGGTTAACAAGGTTCTTGGTTCTATATTCTTACATCTTCCCTTCATCACAAAAGCTATAGTATTCTCCGCGGGCGATGATAATATGATCGAGTAACGTGATCCCAATAGCTTCGCAACCTGCTTTTATCCGTTTGGTGATCAATTCGTCTTCATGACTCGGCCTGTTCTGCCCCGAAGGATGATTATGTGCCACCACCAGAGCTTGTGCCGATTTCTCGAGGGCTATTTTTAGCAGCATAGGTATATCTACCACCGTCTGGTTACTTCCACCCTGTGTCAACCGCCTTATTTCTAACACCTTGTTGGCTCCGTTAAGTAAGCCTAACCAAAATTCTTCGTGTGGCAAATCAACCAATTGCGGTTCGAAAAGATCATACAGGTCTTTACTCGAGGTAATCTTCTTGCGTTCCAGTATGTCACGGGTCTTCCGTCTTTTTCCCAGCTCCAATGCCGCCATGATGGTAATTGCTTTCGCCTCTCCGATTCCCTTAAATCGCTTACACAAATCATGAATGCTGAGTTGTGCAAGTTCATTCAGGTTATCCTGGCACTCATTCAAAATACGGCGGGCCAACTCGACTGCCGTTTCATTCTTGTTCCCTATCGCTATCAGGATAGCCAACAACTCTGCATCCGAAAGACTTTGACTGCCTTTCCGTACCATCTTTTCGCGGGGACGGTCATCTTCCGCCCAATCACGAATAGTCAATCGTTTATCGTCGGTTTGCATGCTCCAAAAATACGAATAATTTTTCCTATCACAAACTATCTTATGGATAATAGTAGCGTTTGCAGTCGAAAAGAATAGTGAAGCCGTCACTAACTATAATTCAGCACCGTAAGAAGTGACGGCTTCACTAAATACATATGCGACATTTTCTACTTAACACAACACTAGTTTATTCAAAGCACAACCTGGACTCAAAGCCAATACCGTTTTCAACACTTTTCGGGTTATCAGCACAAGTCTCCTCCTCGCTCAGACTTGCCAGGCAAGGCATGTTTTGACCTTCTATAAATAAAAAACAAAATATTTTCTAACCTTAAGTAATGCAAATAATAAAATGTCGCATTTCTAAAATTAATTGCCGTCCCATTTATGGGACGGTTAAGAGTGCATAAGTAAGAATTGGCTTTAGCCAAATAGTATTTAAATTTCGGCTAAAGCCTTGTTGATAAGATTAATTTAATCCGTCCCATAAATGGGACGGCAATTGATGTCACAAAATACACAAACAGATTAATAGTCTAAATAAATACGACATTATTATGTTCCCATTACTTATCTATTTATTTCGAGCAATATATCAACAAAATACTTTGATTTTAAGGTAGGCATTACGCTAAAATAAACGTTCCAACTTTTTTCCCAGTATCATTAAACCCTGGAATATTAAAACAGCCAGACAAGCGCCTGTACCTAGTCCTCCTCCTATTCCTTCAAAGATGGAAGCCGATCCAATAAAAATCCAGGTATAAATTATTCCACACCCCAAAACCCAAAATTTATTTTTTAAAATACCAGAAGATGACATACCGCAAAAAGAAGCTCCACCAATAATGTAGGGTACTTTCAAGAAAATAGTTTGATCTGGGAACGCTTTTAATAATAAAAACTGAATACAGCAACCGGCAATAATGCAGATAGCTGAAGCGCGGACTGTATTCATTTCAAACTTTCTTTTCAAAAAGTACGTTCCCCAAATCCCAAAGATGGCGAATAGCAAAAGTAGAATAGTATTCAAGTTAAAATAAGTGTGTGTGATTGTGAATAAAAAGATAACATACCACTGATGCAAATGAAATACTTCCCAATCTTCCGCCAACACCTTCCAGTGATCGTTTGGTGATAGCAAACAATAATCCGGCAAATCCGGCAAGTATCGAAACTGTAATTACATTGGGTATAATAGAATGAGCTGACATTCCGACAAAACAACCGCAATAAGTAGAATAGGGCAATTCATGATATTTTTTATCTTTAAATAAATGCGTGAGAAATGAAGCCAGAAAGCCAACAATGCCACAGGCTAAAATTGGTTCTATCTTCAGAATCAACGCATAACAACAGACTCCACCCATACAGGCTGAAATAACTGATGTTGGAATCTTACCCCCATCTAAGTCTTGATTATGACGATAATGAATAAATCCCCATATATATGCAAAAGTTACAATGAGTAGAATAAAAGCTGTCTCAAAAACAGGTACTCCATTCCACAGCAGTTGAATAATATAATATAAATGGAAGAGTGCAAAAATGCAAAGTCCAATACTCTTTTTCATGCTATCTCAAATTGTTTTTAAGTTGTTTTTCTATAGTTAGTCCTAACGAACCTGTACGCGGTACTGGCGTAATGAACAGAATATCCACCGCCACCCGGTGCGGTATGTTATCCAATGCTGCCGTACGATTATATCGTGTGCATAACAAAATTAAAATCACATTTTCTAACAAGCCTTTACCCCTCTTGTTCCAGGTTTGAACTTCGCCGGATAGTTCAGGTTTAACGAAGCTCTGTATAGTTCGAGTTCTGAGCGAAGCGGAGACTTGGACTCAAAACAGCGAATTTTATTCGGGTTTATGGTAAGTCAAATACCCAACCGGTTTTATAGGCTTTTTATCTTGTTCGTTCTGACTTGCCATTTCGTTCAGAGCCTGATAAATATCGCTGAATTGCATATTTGTTTCAAGCATAAATTTTTCTATCTTTTGATTTAATTCGGCATATCCAAGTGCAAATTGGCGAAGTGCAACAAAAGCTCTTACTATTAAGATATTTACTTCGATAGCTTTTGTGCTGTTAAGTAAACCGGACAACATGGCTACACCATGCTCAGTAAATGCATAAGGTAATTTACGGGTTCCACCCCAACTTGATGTTCCATTTTGGAATATCAAGTCAAATTCATCCTGGGTAAGCTGAAACATGAAATCATCAGGAAATCTGTCAGCATTTCGTTTAACCGCTTTATTCAAATTACCTGTTGTTACTTCATACATCGTTGCAAGGTCTTTATCAAGTATAACCTTGAGTCCTCGTATTTCGTAGATTTTGTTTTGAATGATTTGTAATTCCAGGATATTAATTCTGTTTCAATTTAGCTATTCAACTAAATGCTCAATTCTATTTTAATATTATAATACCCAGTTACAAACTGTTCTAATTTCCAGCACAAGTTACCGCTCTGCTCAGACATGCGCTATACAAGTTGTGTAGGTTGCCATTATAAATGATGGTATTGGTTAGTCCTGCTTCTTTTTGGGAGATTTACTCTTTCCAAGTTGTTTTATCTCCTTGTTGAGTTCCTCTAATGCTTTTAAATCTTCTGTTTTGAGTCGTTCCGTTCTGAATTTTTCATATTCCGATTCGGCCAGTTGAAGAGCCAGTTCATGTGAGATTTTCCCGGCATGTTCCAATATCTCATTTTCATTAATGGTCAGAATGTCATTCAGCTTTTTAATCCAATCGCTCATATACATAACCTTTTTCTGACGTGCCTGGTTTTCTGCGAATGCCAGAAATTGCTCCACCAGTAAATTTAGCTGACTTAACTCTTCTTCATTCAAATAATTCTTGGCAATCCCGACATCCGATTTTCTGATTTTATCTCCTGCCCAGGAATGTAACCCCATGTTTTGCTCGGTTGCCATAGCTCTTTGTGCAATTAATTCAGCAGCAGTATGCTGATGAATAGCCCAGTGCAATTTATTCTGTATAGTAGCAAAAAAGTCTCTTGCCTGTTCCGTCCTCGTGTCATAGTCAATGCTGAGACAGAAAATATCTTTTACCTTTTGGTAGAAGATACGTTCAGAACTTCGGATATCACGAATTCGTTCAGTTAGTTCGTCGAAATAACGAATCTGCCCTGCTGCTTTCATACGCTCATCGTCCAGAGCAAACCCTTTTACAATGTATTCGCGCAACCGCTGAGTTGCCCAAATACGGAAATGAGTTGCTACATGACTTTGCACGCGATAGCCTACAGATATAATCAGGTCGAGATTATAATAGATAATATTACGCGTAACCTTTCGTTTTCCTTCTTGTTGAACTTGTGCAATTTTTGCACAAGTTGCCGTCTCCGACAATTCCCCCGATTCGTATATGTTTTTTATATGCTTCACAATGGATGTCCTGTCAGTTTGAAACAATTCAGACAGCTGGTTTTGAGTCAGCCAAACTGTTTCATCCTCCAAAAGGACATCAATCTTAATTTGTCCATCTTGCGTCCGGTAAAGAATTATCTCACTATTATATTCCATATCAATGACTCCCGAATGATTTTTTACACTTAATTTATTTCTCTGAATAGGTCTTTTCGTCCCCTCTTGTTCCAGGTTTGCACTTAGCAGGATAGCTCAGGTTTAGCGAAGCGTAACCTGGACTGGAAATTCATGCAGTGCCGATAAACCGGTATATGCCATTTTCAACTGATTAAAATTACAAAGTTATAAACTTTTCGGGTTATCAGCACAAGTAAGGCTAAAGTAGTCGGACTCCCACTCCTATGATTTGCAGAAGCATCTGCTTAAGAAGTGGGAGTCCGGCTAAAATGGACATAATGTGTATTAGGCGATCGTTAGTTGTTTTTTGCTGGTTTGTTCTTTGCTTTCAAGTTCAAAGTCAACAATAAGCGGTGAATGGTCGCTATATTTTATCCAATCTTCGTATGTTCCGACTTCTAAATTTTTCACTTTCTCGTAAGTGATAGTAGTCATAAAGCAATAGTCGATATGATAAGGTTTGTTTCTGTTTCTTTGAAGGAAGAAGGTCGGGTGAATTTCCTTTCCTTGCTCTTGTTCAAAGATTTATGATATGCACTGATTATTCCTTTTTCAGCCAATTTGTCTACCACAGAAGAATGGTTTCCTGCTCTATGAGTTTTATCCCAAATCTTGTTGCTATTGAAGTCGCCTGTCAGAATCGTTTGTCTTTCAGTTATTAATTCTTCGTAATAATTTACAGCTTTCCATACCTGTTCAATGTATTGTTCTTTTGGATCGTTCGGGTTGTTTGCCCAAATTGCAAATAGCGTAAAGTCAAGTTGTCCGCCAGTAACGGAAATCGGAACTATAAATTTTATTTGTTCGTTGTATTTGTCGTGAAGTTGAAACTTATATTCACTGTATGAAAAAATCCCAAGTCCTTTATGTTTGTTGTCTCCAAACCATAAAAAGTCGTTTGGCTGTCGTGTTGTCGAGTTAAACATTAATTTGTCCGGGTGTTCACACTCTTGTACGACCAAGATGTCTGCTTTATGAGTCAGAATTACGTCTGCTTTCTTCCTGAATGCTCCTTGGCAGTTCCATGTTATTAGTCTCATATTCTATAATTTGTCGCGGCCCTTTTTCGTTTTTTGTAATGCTGTCTAACAACCTTTGTTGCCGCACGATTGTATCGTGTGGCAATATTAAATTACAATTATATTATCTAATCTGTTTTACAACCTACATAACTTTCCACGCAATACAATCGCGCGGCAGCAGGGGAATTCATTTCTTGCAAATACATCTATCCATTCAACTAAAGCAAAACTTACAATATATACCCTTGGGGATTATGAAATTTATAATTTCTACTCATTGTAGTTTATTTCTTTCGTTTACTTGCAGCCTTTCTTGCCACACGATAAATGCAATCGTGCTGGAGCAGGAGGTATTTATTCTACACGCTATTTATCAATTTTTTTAACCAACAATTCTAATTCTTGAACTTCATGAGTTTGGTTTTTCTGTAAAAGTTTTCTCCTTATAAATGGAAATTCTTTATCAGTTCTCTTTTTTAATGCATTTGAACCAACCTTTGTTAATTTATAACCTTCATCAGTAAGTATCTTTATAACAAAAACAATATCATCTATACCTTGAATTAATTCCTTTTCAAATTGACTTTTGAAGGACGGATTTATTTGATTAGCAATTAGGCTCAACAAGTGTATAGGAACTAAGTAATCCTCTATGTTGTAAGTAGAAAATCTTATTTGTATGATAATATGATTAAGGACATTTTCAAAAAACTCTCTTTTTTCATTTAGCTCTTTGAAACTTTTTTTATGTTCAAACAATAACATAACACCACATAACACATAAGATTCTCGTTTGTATATTTTAAAATCAATAGCACTAATATTCCACCCTTCCATTATAGTCTTAAAATAATCAATCATTTCATTTGCCTTATCTATAGGATTATCGGTTAGACTTAATAACTTGCCAATATTTTTCATTGATTGCCAATACATTGGAGAGAATGTATTATCCCAATAAAATTTTTCAGAACTTACATATAATATAAGTTGATTTAATAAATTATTTGCCTTCTTAGATTCAATACTAGTTTTATAATATTGTTCAATCAATGCATTGAAGTTAGACAAATTAAAATTTACATAAAGACTTTGTTCTCTATCTTCAAATGTAATTTCAGAATAAGCCGAATTAAAACTATCTACAAGGATTGCTATTTCTTTGTTATATATTATGGAATATTCATTTTTAGGATTACTATCTCTCGGGATATAACTATAAACCCATTCAGATGTCTCATCATAAGAAAGAATCTCCTTTGTATTGCTAAGGACTTTTCGGTAGATGTTTTTTCTCTCTTTTCTCCACTTTAAATAAGCTTCTTTACCTTCGTTAATTATAGTTTCATCTTTCTCATATACAGTTAGACGCATTATTCGATCTTCATTGACATAGAAAGATAAATTCTCCTCTGCCTTTTTAATTGTTTCAAATAAATGTTTGAGTAACAAAATTGCAAGATGTTTTGGATTTGTTTTTAATTTGTTTTTATGTATTTTTAGTTGTTTAGCAACTAATATATAATCCAACGGAGATTTAAAATAATAGAATAAGGCATCTTGTAAAATTGGGATTTTTAGATTATCCCAGAACTTTAGCCAAAGATTAATATCTTTGTTAAATAAAACAGAATGTCTAAGATAAAATTCTTCATTTAACATCATATGCCCAGAATTCCGTGTTGACTCAGTAATAAACTTCCAAGGAGTCAATTTCCCCCATTCTGTTAATTGATGTTCATATCCATCAAAAAAATCGCTATCATATTTTCTTACATAATCTAACATTAATGGATATTCCTTGGGAGTATTTATCCATGTCTCTTTATCTTTAGTAATCCATTCACTTGGGATATTTTCTTCAAAAGATGAGTAAAAGTTGTAAAGAATTTTTGTTTGACCTAACAACTTTTGTATTAATTGAAATGAAGAAAACCGTTCATCTTTAGTTATTGATATAGCAAGTTGTTCTGCTATCCAATTTTGGATATATGATTGTATCTGATATTTTTCATCATTAGATCCATCTTTTTTTAATAACCTTTTACAGAACTTCTTATATGCAGATGAAAATAATTATTTAGCTTCCTTATAATCCTTAATAGAGTCATATTCCCTCCATTCATTTAGCTTCTCTTGTAGTAATATATTGATTTTATCTTCGTTCGGAATTCGCTCCAAAGAAATATCTTCAGTCTTATCAGAAGAAATAATAGTATAAAGACACTCTTTTAGATCATTGATAGATTGACTAATTAATTCTATAAACTCTTCCTGATTTAAGCGTAATAGAAAATCATTTTCATTCTTTAGTCTTTTGAAAGTTGAATAATCTTGGGTATATAGACTATATTTCATATTATGGATGTAAAAGTTGTATTGTTTCGGGTAATTTGATTGTTTCATTCCAATACTTAGCAAAAAGATCTATAATAAATTGAGAGGTAGTGGTATCCGTTACTTTATAAATTCCAGAACCCATTTTAGATGTATGATTATATTCAACAGATCCACCAACAAGATATACTTGATTTCGATCAATAATTAAAAAACGATCATGAAATTCCCATTCTTTATTTGTATACTTATCAATAACTCCAAGACAAAAGCTTACTGATTTCTCTACTGGAATTACTTTTTGCATTTCATTTACGAATGATGTCATAAAGTTTGCGTGAGTTCCATTCAAACTTTTAAGTGTGAGAATTTCTATAGCTATATTGTTTTTAACTTCAGTAAAGATTACACAATCTTTATTTTCATGTATGTGTGGATCCCAAATCCTTATACTTCTTTCCGCTCCTGAGATTATCTTTTTATATAGAGTAGGGTGAGAATCAGGGAATCTTGGTTTGAGATGATACCAGTATTTCCCCGTACTATCATTGACCATTGAATAATTTTCAACAATGCTATTTGTTGAATCTGGTAATCTAATCTGCATATTCATCAATTATTTCAGTGTAGTTTCCATCTTTATTGAAAAACCAATTTTCTATTTCCCGAATAATTTCAAGATTATCTGATTCTGGAACTTTACATATACATGTCGCTTTTGTTCCTATCTGATTTAGTGAAGTACCTATAAACCAAACATTATTGTCAGATATAATAAATCTATCGTGCAAGATGCTTTTATTGCCCTTTAATATCCGGCAAACAATTTTTTGAAAAGGTTTTAAATTGTATTCTTTTGTAGCTTCAGTTAGCTTTTTTGCCATATTTTTATCTATATATTCTTTTGCATTTAAAATATTTAATTGTACACCTGTGTTTTCAATGTAAAAAGCAAAATCAATTAAATCATTTACGCCAAAATATGGATCACAAATAAAACATCTAAATTGAGCTTGGTTTATCAGATTTCTTATAATTGTTTGAGCTTCTTTTTGCTGATCTACTTTTTCTTTTTGGTTATTTCCTTTGGTGCCTTTAAGAAAGACGAAAATAAAGTTTTCTTTATTTGTTATATGTTTTCTTTTATTCTCAGCCTCTTTAAAATAATAAGCAGCATTAAAATCTGATTTATCCCCTATTACTGAAGGCTTTTCCTTGGAATACTTTTCAACAGTAAACTCTTTTGAGCCTTTTTCATTTTCAACTTTTACATGTAAATCTGCTTGTTTTACACTCATATTCAATTGGATTGATTTTAGAAATGAAAAAGGTCCTTGTCCACCAATTAATTCATCTTTTGAATTGTATACTCGTAATTCAATAGATTGAGGTTCGTGTGGTAATTCTCGTATTCCAATATAATCGTTTATTGAGTAGATTTTATCAAGAGCAATATTATCTCCATGTTTATCTATTATTCTTAATTTCAATTTTTCTTTGACTCCTTTTCGCATGTGGAATTGATAAAATATTCCAACTGGTTCTGAAGATAATGTAATATCTAAATCTCTATAATATGGATTTGGAGCGGTTAAATATATATTTCCTAAATGTTCAGCTTTTTCAATGATATTAAATCCGAGCCAATTGTTTGCCAATTGAGATAATGCTTTCATTTCTGTTGAAATGTAATCTCTGATAAACATTTTTTCAACCTCTCGTTCTGTATCAATTTGAGTCCAAACAAAAGATCCTGATTTTCTTTGTGGGAGTACAGATGCTAATCCTTTTGGCTCATGAATATTTGATGGAATTATTAATGGTGAAGGTCCACTCGGTTCTCTAAGAAAGTTCTTGTTGAAGAAGCTGTTTATTGCACCATCTATGTTATTGTTTTTTATAGGCCCTTCAAACAATACCATTGCCTCTTCAATAGAGATGTCTTGAATAACAATACTAAATGAATACTCATTACTTGATATGTCTGATCGTTTTGAAAATGTATTCGGATGTTTTGGATCCTTGTACCAATCAATTTTAGGGATATTATATTCATAATTGTCTTGAGGTAAAAGCTCAATAACAGAAAAGACATGATAAACCTTTTTTGCCAGCTTATCGTAAACAATGATAGCTGTTCTTTTCGCATTACTGTAATACTTTAAATAATCATTAAGATTTACTGCTGATGCACTAAATTTTTAAAAAGTTTAATATCTTATTGATGTATAATAATATACAAGCGTTCTTTGATTTTACGATTTGAATTGAAAAATGTTAATTTTGTGGATTTTAAAATAATAACC
>Ga0302285_10000306_pt1 | contig 28127 bp, 21 predicted proteins | sample III_Fen_E2_2_FD_200455 | JGI IMG/M metagenome (GOLD analysis project Ga0302285, IMG submission 200455) | Peat permafrost microbial communities from Stordalen Mire near Abisko, Sweden - III_Fen_E2_2 | ecosystem: Environmental > Terrestrial > Soil > Wetlands > Permafrost | place: Sweden: Abisko... | reverse complement strand
CTAATACAAAAAACTGTATTAATTTTTAGTATTTTGGAGTTTAAACTTTCCCATTGTATTTTATTATTAGGTCTGGTGCTAATTCTAAGTCAATAAAATCCAAATACGATGTTGCTGTTTATCATATCCTCAACAAAGAAAAATTAGAAGAACTCAAACAAGATTATGATCCAAGTGAGGAGATCTCAAGAAATCTCAAGAAAAATCAATAATACAAGGAATATACTGAAAAATTACAAAAAAATTTAGAAAATGTTCAAGATAGAATGTAGAATAGAGTGCCTATTATCAGAGATTATGCACCACTTGGAGCGATAACTAACAGATAAAGCTAAATAGAAGACGAAGAGGAACTATGAGAGAAGTTGATTTTTTTAGAGATAAAATGAAAAGCTGTAAAAAAAGCAGTGAAAATAATTAAAATTCACGCTTGTAATCGATTGATACAACTGCTTTATATTTTGCTTTAGTTTTAATTGATCTCATCAACTTATTTTTATTTATTGCCAGTAGAAAAAAATAACATTGAAAATGACATATTAAATTTAATGAAAAGTATAAGTTAACCACCTTAATCATTAGATTATTTCATTCAAATGCTTGATAGAATTCAGGTAAATAAACAATTCAGCCTTTTTCTAGCACTTAAAAATTGATTAGAAACACAATAAAAACAAAAAACTGAAAGATTAATAAGGATAAAACCATATTTTACACAAGGGACTTCTCTCTTTCTTTTTCGTTTATCTCTCTCTCTAGTGGCTGTGGGGCATTGACATTCCTTATCATTGAATCCCTAATACATGAGTTACCTAAATTATCTCATGCCACCAAGCAACTTGAGACATTTATTATCCTGTCTAATCTTCTTGATATGCATCCTCCGTGAAGCATCCTCTGGTCATATTTATCCCTGGGATTTGGAAATGAACTACAGTAATGCAGGGTACGCATCAGTTTTCACTATCCCGTTTAGTCTTGAGAGCGGAATCAGTGCTTCAGATTATCTGAAGATCGTCTTTCCTTTTAAGATTCATTCCACTTTTACAGGCAACACTCCTGATGAACTCACCGCTACTTACGCTGCTGCATCTGGAGGATACATGTGCGGAAACGGTGACTATCTTCAAGCAACAATCCTTGTAAACGTAGTCAATGGGGAAAATCTTGAAACAACTTCATATTATATATCTTTTTTCGATATTTACAATGCGCAAGTAGCTCTTACTGCTGCTTAGTATTATTACCTCAAAATCTCTATCACCGGAACAAGCGTCAACATCTAATCGCCTGGAATAAAAACACCCTTGCAGGTAATATAACTACTCTACAATTCATTTATTCAAGATTTGTTGGGTTAATTCTCTGCGAAAACATTCTCAAAAAATATATTATTTTAGTTATACAGTGTGAGCACAGTAGACAGCAACGCAATAATTTACGATAGAAACCCCTCATTTGCGACACTAGCATTAGCTGATTATCCTCTAACGGAGATGACCCTATCCGTGACTTTCTAAAATAGTACTCTCGCAAAAGTTCTAGATGCAGAATATTATATTTACGTTGATATCTGCATAAAACAAACGATTTCCGACGCTGCAAGAGTAGAATTGAGGTTCTTAAACAATGATTTCTAATTCACAAGCAAATGCTCCACTGGATCACAAACTACGAATCCTGTGATTGCAGCGCTCTCGTCGAAATATTACACCTGCGAGTATGACTCCACCCAAAACATCGTTGTCTACACGATCAACAAAACTATTACGGCTAATGACTATTTCAGGTATTTTTCTAACAATATTGAGGGTCATTGCTTGTTTTTGAAAGCTTGAGAGCTAAAATATTATGATCAATTTTAAGATTATCTTGAAATACAATTAATTTTTATCCCCCCCCTGAAAAAGGTTCGTAGTCTATGTCTAGAACCCATCGTATGTCTCTACAAATGGCCGGCTTCAGGTGAGGACACTGTATCTCAACTCCAACACGATTGTAGAACTCCAAGAAAGCGATCAAATATTCAACGTGAATTAGATAACTTTCAACTCTCAGAGCATGCAACTTGGTTGGGGATTGGAGTATTCTGCTTCATCTGCATCATTCTACCCGTTCAACCTTTAAGTCATGAGATAGAGCTCATCTGCATCGGCTTTTATCCCTTACAACGCATTTCAGTGGGCTTTCACGCTTTCTGCTGATTTACCCGACAGCAGCATGGTCTAAGTCAAGATTGCAGTCCCAAATAAGCTCAAGACATTCATTTTACCTGGTTCAATAAGCAATACTTTACCTGCATACACTGGCATGACAGTGTCTTGCTATTTGAATACGTTGACAGATCCAACAACATCGACGATTATCTGCGACAATATTGGAAAGATGTATGCTACCACGGAGTATAAAATTGGATGCAGGATCACTTTTCCTTATGATTTATTTACTTCACCTCTCGAACCGAACTTCGGAATGATAACGCTTTACTCAGTAATTTCTACTTTAATGTGTCTGTTTCAATCCATTAACACGTATTTTTTGTTGATTTTTTCATATTAGATCGATCCAGATACGGGATTATTAATAGGCAATGCTTTGTCAGAGAGCAAGAATGCGATTTCAGTGGTTTCTACAGACAACAATCCTAACTGGGCATTGCTGGGTCCAAGCACAAACAATTTAGACTACACTGTCTTTTCTACAGCTGGACTGACAGACACCGTCACCTCTTCCAATCTAAATACACTCGGAGCCTCACCGACTACATCATCTGGAACTTTGTAGCAATTTGTCTTCACTCTATCGATACCATCTGCTACGATAACGAGCACAGTTGGAACAATCACCAATGGAGCCGGATTAGTCATCCTCGCCAATCCTAATGTTATCTCGCTTTCCATGGATGACTCCCCAACAGTTGTTACCAGCAACGACGCTACGTTAGTCAACTCCATTGGGTTATATTCTTCCGTTCAAATCAGTGATCGTGCATCTTACAGGAAGATAAAAGTCTACGCCACAAATAGTGCCGATTTGGCACTTCTATTAAGTGGGAGTGGAACGGCATCATACTTTAGGATCAAGCGAGGGAGAGTCTTAAGCCATACTTCGTTTTATGCAGACTAATATCTCATGGATTTCTACATTGCAACGTTTGATAACATCAATTCTTCAACTCCTGTGTATAAAAATATCTTCCTCTACAACGGATACACAATCGACGTAGGAGGGCTGCTCAAGCTTCGATACGGCATCACAAATTACTGGTCAACAGCCACCGTTAATATGCCCGGTAGCACAGTACCAGTTATCCTCAGATTAGCTGGATATTTCAAATCAAGTGATTTAGGATCTGCAAGAACAAAAATTGTACTTTTTTTCAAAAACCTGGAGCCATTCTATGGGAACTCTACGAACAATCAAGATAGTTCCATCGCATGCAACTCCACTCTGTCATACTCTTACACTTGTAACTTCTTCACATCCGGCGGGTATGTGAATGGATAAAGCTACACAAATTACAATCGACTTGAAATTACACTCGATAAAATTCCTATTGGCTCAAGTGAGTTATTCCAGCTAGTTGTCCCTCTCAAATCTTACGTGAACATGTTTAACGAGCGAGTTAGCGTGTATTTAGGAGGAATGCAAGCAAGTTCTTTGTATTCATCTGGCTCGAACTTGAATTCCATTACGAAACTTTATCGTCTCACAGGGAAAAGTAACATAGGATCTTATCAGCTATTCACTGCCCTACCTGGTAATCTCGCAAGGGACTACACTACCCCTGCCAGTACATACGGATGGACTGTGCCTGCATCTGCGAAAGTCGGATCCATTAATGTAAATTTAGCTTTTAAAATCGGCAGCGCTGGAACAGCATCATCGACAACTAAAAATGACTAGAACATCGCCAATCTCAACGGTGGAAGTTTCACACTCTGCTCTGAATGGGATTTCACTACTACAAGCTCAACTATTTCCTTTGGATTAGCTTCTTCTGATACCACAGGGTCATGCATTCAATTCAGCTACTCTGCATCTTTCACTGGGGTAGTTCCCAACTATCGGTATGGAATATTTTGTCCATTCGAAACAGGTACCGTCTCCAGTTCCACAACGATTCTCATTTCTTATTCCTTCCTTCCGTACATTAACGGTAAGCTTCCTCCAGCTGCGCTTGCACTTGCATGGTCAAATAACGATGGTCTCCTCACAGCTTTGAATTCCAACTCTGCATCTTTTACATAAATGACAGTAGGGCTAATCACGATTTCCTCTATTAGCCGCAGCTTGATCATAGGCAGGATCAAAGAATATGTAGAGATTGCTTTCATAACAACAAACCCAATCATTGCTGGGAATTAAATTACCCTCACATTCTTAAGTAACCATCATCTTTTTCAATCCATTTTACATTTTTCAAACCAGTTTACAGCTCTAACAACAAAACGATTATTTTTGGTTGGTTTGAACAGCTTTCGCAAGTGATTTTACCTTTGAAAACACATCTGTGCAATGTACACTCTCTGAAATATCTCTGGGGATTCTAGACGCAGGATGTTCCACTTCAATAACCGGCAGTACAGTCAATGTTGTCATAGGAACTTGTTCGAATTGCTTGACGCAAGGTGGATCCACGTATACCCTGAAACTCTACGGAATGGATATATCTAGCAGTGTCGTAGTGGCTTCTCGCAGATTTGGAATTAAACTCTATTCTTCAACAGTTGTTTCAACAGCTTACATTGTAGATTAGTCATTGACTGGGAACAATGATTTCACTTGGACATACGCAACATCTGCTGTTCTTACAGATCCTACAATCACCCTAAGCACTCTCTCTATGGGCTGTGTTAACTAGCGTTGCCGCTCTTATTTTTCATTTACATTCCAATTCACGCGCAGACTCCTTTCATCTGATGAGTAATTCAGGCTGAACCTTGGTGGATACGCTAAAGACAACACGGTTTATATCAATAACTTAGTCTGCCATATCCTTAATGCTTCTACATCAGTAGTTTCATTTGACTGGCTGACGATTGACCTCTCATATCTAACAAAAATAGCAATCATACCAAAAGCAGAAATACCCGAAAATAGCTCATATATCTTCTACTGCGATGGAGTCCGCACACCTTATTCGACGAACCCCAATCAGATTTCAGGATATGCATCTTCCTAAGGATCCGTGTCAGATATTTTCTATGGCTATCTCGCAAGCACGGCATATTCTGGAATCACTTCTAAAATATTATTTCCTTCCAAAAATCTTATTTTGAAGTACAAAAAACACAACAACTAAGGATCAAGTCTCGAATTTAAGTTTAAGATAATCTCCTCCAAGATCATTGTGAAGCCCAGCAGCAAAATATTCATCAACTTCGCTACCACCTATTCTCCTTATCTCACATCGAATTATATCTACTGCCTCATGGATTCGATTTTTGTTGACTGCAATATTGTTTAGCCGTACACGATTCTCATTTCATCTCTGCCAGAGACAATACCTATCGGAACGGCTTTCTATATATAAGTCTATGGTATCGAATCATCTGGGCTATATGATTCAGACTCCGGGAGCATTTTTGTTGGTAAAAAAAATTTTTTTATGAATTTTATTATTTAAAACTTCATTCATCTGAAATATATTTCAACACCAAAATATCAAGGAATAAGCAATCAATCAAGCTACACACAGTTTGATGAAGCAGGAGATGTAACTGACACTCAAGCCAGTGATCCTCCAGGGCGCATATTCATTCTCAAAATGAGCGTGACTAACAATTATATTCGAAGCACTGCGACATATTAATTAAAAATTCGACTACCTGCAGGATCTGTGCTTTCCGGGAATTATCTGTTTGTTGATTTCCCGAATGTCTGGGACCGTATTATCAATTATGTCTTACCGACATGCTATCTCTAAAATCCTTCAAACACAACTTACTATTCTTAAACCTGTACGACCTTCGGAAATAGGTAAGATTTTATTTTTTTACTCATACTTTTGATTCATTTTTTAACATATTTTTGTACCCAAACCCCATTAGGATAACTCTCCCAATTACTACAACTGACGGTAATGCCAACAATTATTACTATCTGACAATTTAAGACCTAAGAAATCCTGATCAAGAGGCATGCAACGCAAATGAGATTCGTATCTCCGTTTCCTAGGACAGCGGAGCAACTGTATCTGCTCGTTCTGCTCCTAGTCTCCGAAACATTGATGGACTTCTCTTTGAAAAGAATCCAGATCAAATCAATCTTCTTTGGACTGACCCATCTACTAGTCTTGAAATCACTAAAATCACCTGCTATATTGGTGTGTTCCAAAATACTCTAGCATTGTCCTCTGAGTATGGCTCGTTCGTCTATCCCTTTTACATTTACATGCCTGACACCACTTTCTATGCTGATCCTGCTAAACCATCTGCAGTTCTTGGGTATTTCTTTCTTTTTTTCGTTTTTGCAAATCAAAACCAATCTTTTTTCATTTGCCTTTTTTCAGTTATCCGAGTACTTCATTCTAAATAGCTGCAAGCAAGTCCACGACTTAAGGGTTGTTCCTCGTGTAAATGAGTAAATCAGACGATAACAGCAAGCACACAAACTTACCATTTATTAAGCTCCAAGTAGTTTCGAGTATTTTCACAATTACTCCTCCTGGTACATTATTTCGTATTCCAGTATCTGGCCATAGTCTCCCTGTGCTAATTGACATGTCAGATATGTCCAGTGTATATGATTCCATTTTTACAGGCAGCCTTTTTGATCCGCTTACTCCATTAATCTCAGCTGATGGTTTGAGTTTTGTTAATCGAAGCAGTTTAGTTTTGAATTACTTAGCACCAAAGGGGTTTTTTATGGTTGCCTCTAATGAAAACAGTGTGAATCCAGCAGGAACAGGAAACATCAAAGTTGCCCTCTCTACGACTACTCTCCTCTACTACAACGATGTATGTTCATGAACATAATTATTTTGTTATTTGTCTGAACCCATTTTTCTTTGAAAAAAATAATCAACTAGTTACCTTCCATAGCCTACAATATCGTCGCTGATAAAACTGTCAAACCGATCGCTAAAATGACTGTAAACCAGCTCTTCATTTCTCCTCTTTTTATTTAAAGTTCACCCTTCCAATCTTAATCATTTTTTTCTCTCTCTTCAAAGACAGTGGCTTCTGCGAGTAAAGGAGCAACTTACATGAATCTCGAAGGGTTCTGCAATCAAGATGCAACGTTCTACTATCTCTTTTCAACTGAAGGTGCTCGTGGACTTACTTATCTGCAAATCATCCAGCGTGCATGGACATTTATCGCCTCCAACCTGACAGACCCATATAACTATCATACTGGTTTCTCAAATGTCTACATGACGCCTGCTGATGAACTGCTCACGACAGTCTACAACAACGGTCTCATGTACATCGAAAATCTCAAACCTTCTACAGTTTATAATATTACTGGGTTTTGCGCGAATGGAAACGATCTCTACAGCACTATTGTCCAGCAGACAGCGACAACTAAAGGCAATTCTGGAATATTTTTAACTGTTACGTTTACATTTTCAGAGAGCATCAAGCAGGACATGGCAAAGATGCTCGCTTGCTATTTAGTCATTTTTTTCAAAGTTCCCGCGCCTTAGTAATACATTTCAGTTCGATGCGTTTAATGTCTTGAATTGCTAATTTTGGATTTTGTTTTTGCAGTCTACGAACAGAATACGATGATTATTGTGATTCCTCAAGTACTGGAAGAAGGTTGCTACTTTCCTAAGACAATGATAGTGAATACGCAAGTTAGCAAAACAACTTTATTCCTAAGAGAACTCTAGCCACTTCGACTACTAGCTCGACGGTGACAAAAATATATATCTACCCGATAGCAGACTTCGAAAAAGATTCTACAACTCCCAACATCCAAATCGCAGGCATAGATGAGGATCTACTAAAAGAATATGCCTACAATAATGTGACAGGTTTACCTTCGATTACTTCGATCACTCAGCCCACCCTAGGTGAATATATTGCACCAAATTATGTGAACTAAACTGACATCACAGCGACCACGACATTGACAAGTGTCAAACTATCAGAGATACAATGCGATAAGGAATGCATTGTGTATGTGCTAATAGATCTTTCCACAAAATCACCTCCAACTTACTATGATATCAGATCAGGCTACAGTAGTTCAAAGACTTCCTCGTCAACTTTCTAGTACGCATAGAGCAGGTTCACTTCCACAGCATTGGAATTCTCCTTCCTTAAGCTAGTGAATTCGACATCATACACAGCATATTATTATGCTGCTGCTGATGATCCAAGTATTTCCTAACCGAGGACTGCAGTTCAGACTCTTTCATTTACCACCCTCGCGAATGAAGAAAGTGTTGGGGTTCGCTTAGTATTCATACTTACGACATTCGTAGTTTGCATGTTAGTGCTAGTTTGAATAATAAATTTGCTGCAAAAACACAAACAAAAACAACTTTTTTTTGGTTGAAAATGTGTTAAAATTAATAATTTTTTTGCACTTAAAAGTATTATTAGATGCATTTTTTCTTTTCAAAAGTCAAAAGAAATAGGATTTCAATGCATCAAGAGTGCTTATTGTTAAGTCAAACAGATTTCAATAATTTTCTTCTCACAAATTAATCAATTAGTTCTGATTTCTTACAAAAACACCCAACAGATTTGGAGATATAATTAATATATGGACACTCCTATTGCTAGCTAGGCACAGCTAAACGATAAAGAAACTACCAATGAGACAACCAAAAAACATATTTTGAGAGGGTAAAACTCAATATTTTCATCAGGATCTCCACTTTCTGTGATCTCTCGGTAAAATGCGACTGTCGACTAAGATTACATCCTCAACGAATGCTAGAAGTTGATCCTCAAAGGAAGGTATTCAAAAGCATTTATTAATCTTCGCAGGCACTTAATGAATGCAGAAGTTTAGTATCATCTTCGGGCAATGTTTTACTCTCAAATAGTGCACACCTCTTTGAAGCTCTCTGAGAAATTTCTCACAAAATCACTTTCCAAGATGCAATAAAAAGTACCTCCTCTTTTATAAATCTGCTATTCTTATCTGGAAAAATGGGAGTAGTATCTGACTGAACTGCAAGCAGATACAAGTCCTTCTGAAAATGATTCTTAGTAAAATGTAAATGATTCATTGAAAAAAAAGGAGATTAGTTCGTAAAAATAAGAGAATCAAGAAGAGTTAGCGATGCCATATCAGTTGCAACAAAAAGCTCGCGAAAATGTTACTAAAATGTAGTGGTTTTTACTTGTCTACTTCTACTCTTAATTTAAATTAAAAATCTGGATATTTTGACTATGAGTCAGAGAAAGAAGTGGTAAAAATCAGAAGACTAGATCTTTTCACCTCAAAACAAACAATAAGTTATTAAGGGAAAAAAGACGAAATTGATACTTGAGGGTTAGAATAGTAAGCTTTACAAACTGAAATGCAAATTAGGATAAACTCCCAATTAGATTTATGGTTTCTCAAAGGGGATAAAATCAAAGTTTTCTTGAGTGTGAGAGCTCTTCCTTTGTTACCTCGTTTGAAGTATCTGCTATCAAGCTATTTAATTTGCATTTTCAAGAAGAAAACAAAAAATAAACTGATGATCTTTCATTTTCAAAACATTAATGATTGCTGGTGATCAACTTACTAAGAAAGATAGAAAATAAAAAAACAACAAAAACAGAGAGAATTCACGAATATTGCCTAAAATAATAATAAGAACACAAAGCATGCTTGAAGATAAATTACTTTTGATATGTATCGTAGGCAATAGAGACGCTTAAAAACAATAAACCATTTTCTAAATCTTTCTAGGGTACATAGAACTAAAAATAAAAGAAAAAAATAATATTTTTAAACGTAATACTTTGGTAAGGCAAAAATTGCACTAACGTTGGAGGGAATCTTAAATTAAGCTGAAGAGGTATTTCCGTTATAGATTTAGCTCTAAATTATCCAGCCAATCGAATTGAGATCCCTCCCAGAATTAGGAAGTACTCAAATTATCAATCCTCTCGTGATTCTTGTGGTGCTTTTTATGTTTTGTGGTTAATTAAAAAAGATATCCTGTAATAAATTGTCTAATTCATATATGTATATCTTTCCAATTTAATCTCGTAGTTATGTTTGTTTTCACTAGTTAATTTGAAACAGAATCTCTCATTTTCACTGAAGAGAATTAACAATTTTATTATATCAATTTAATTTTAAACCAAATAAATATGACTTCAAAATTGAAGGTAAAATCTTTAGAGTAGAATTGATCAAAGGTACCTACCCTGCCTTTTCTACAAAACAGCAACATCTCAAGGACATATGTCTTATGGTATTTCAATGTTCGATAAAAGTGATCTTCATAGCGTAGCTGCTTGTTTTAATTTGAATCTACGAGTCTCTGAAAAGACTGATATTTGAAATTAATAAATTCAGGTTTTTTATCTTTGCATTTAGTGAGAATAGTGGGAGAATGTGAATAAGAGTAGACAAATGTATTTATTATCGTTAACAATCCAGAATGGATGGATTATATCAATGCTAGATTATTTGTTTTGATTTAACATTCAAGTTGATTTCGAAGAAGATAATCTAAAACGATAATACCATCTGGATTTATATTCTTGAGGCGAGATCTTTCTTGCAGCTTATTACTGATATCAATTTGAAAAAATAAGATTGTCTTAATGCAACACCAATCGAGTATCTCTCTGAAAGTAAGAAATATTGTCCTAGAAGTTATTTTTTAATTAGAAAGAAGAAAGAGCTTACATTTTGAATAGCCAATTTTGATCAGGGGGATTACTATTGCTTTGGATATTCTGGGGAGAGAGGCGATAGATAGAATCGAGAGAGAGAGAGAGAGAAAGAGAGAGAGAAAACATAAATCAAATAAAACCAAAAGATTGAAAACACAAGCAGGGGAAACATCTCACTCAAACATTGAAATATTTGTATCTCTTCTAGGGCTCAAAGTCATTCGGGAAGAACCAAGATATTCTGTAGCTTTGTACATCACACTCACTTTTTCTTGAAGTGCATTTCCGACTTAAAAATGGACAATTCATAATTTTCTCTTGCACTGGCAAACTCCTTAGTTTTTTCTCAAGAACTACAGCAGCAATAGTTGCTAATGTAGCAATAAAAACAACAACAACAAACTCAGCAATAATAATAGTAGTTGCTTTTGAGTGCTCAAGCTCAATACCTTCTTGCTCAACATGCATAGACTCAGGCACCTATCATTTCACAATAAAAATCACTCCCTCTGCAATTCCAATCTGCACCTTTCTTGTAACTTTAATAATAGCACTAGCAGTAATTGTAACCTTAGTAATTTCACTCAAATAATTTCTTCAATCCCAACGATACACAAGCAGCTCTCATGCAGGCATTATAGAATTCTGCATTCCTCAATAAAACTCAGTAATAAAACCAATAATAATATGGATTAGTGTAGCCACCATGGACTTAACAGTAATAGTAGTAGTAATAGTAGTAATTTTCAGTTGGTTAAATACCTGGAAATGCTTAATTGATTGATGAGTAATCTCTGAATAAATTAATTATGCAGAGCTAACTCGCATAGCTCAATAATAATAAACAGTTATTTGAAGCTCCATCGTTATAATAATATTTCCTGTAATAGCAGCAGTAATAGCAGTAACTACAACAACAATAACAGGTATTCTCATAGCTACAGTAGCTGATTTAATAATAAACACAATAACAAGCAATTTCCAAAATGGTTCAAGAAGCAAATGACAAAGCACAGATAAATTAGTTTATGAACTAAGATTTTGCTAAATCCTTCTCGAATCCAAACGATTAAACATCGTTTGTGATCAAATAAGAGGTGCCTTGCCTTTCAGAGAAAATTTCAAGTTTTACGGAATCTCCAAACATATCGGCAACTAGTCTTCCAATGGCTTCCTAGAATGCTAGTGGCAGATGCTCTATCTCCACGAATTCTCACTCCAACACATCTTCAATGGGGAAAAACTTCTTTAATCCTTCTTCTCCACTTTTTTAGGTAAATATAATTGAAAATCATAAATTCTTGGGGGAGACAAATAATAAATGAGAAGGGCAGATATTATTTTGAGAAGGAAAGAGTGTCAATATCTCTCCCCCTCCAAAAAAAATCATAAAAGAAGGGGATTGATTTTTCCTTTCCCCTCCTTTCGTTCCCAAATTTGGTGAGCAAAATTGAGAAACGCATCGCAGTCTCCCAAAGAGATAATACTAAAATTATACTTCTCACTCCCACCACGAAATCAATAATTTTGAGTTGAATGAAGTACTCTTTCAGTTGATAATCTTTTTTCTCGAAAGGAGACTCTTTATTTTGACCGTGATTCTCCCCAGCCAGATTTAATTGCACTTTCTGTTGATTAGATTTGTTTCTACTTTGATATTACCCTTTTTTGATAGCTTACTAATAATTCCTTTAGTTTTCTCATGGTTTATTGTTCACAAATAAGCTTAATTATTGATTTTCTTCTCATATTTCATCATTGACTTATCATATTTTTTGTTACAAAAGTAGGAAACTTCAACGCCATGGAATTTACTATTCAAATAACTCCAAACTCCATCGAGTTTTCCAGCTAACTCCAGCACATGCATAGGATCATTTTCTTTAGATTTTGCTAAATAAACAAATTGTGGAGGCGTGACACCAGCAGGGAATAATATTGAATGCAAATCTCAGAAAGCAAAGAAAAAATCCAACCCAAAACGAAACACCATTAAGAATCTAGGGAATTAAATAATTTCGTTTATGTGCAATAAGAGCTCCCTTAAAATCATTTAAAAGATTCCCTAAATCGAATTCGAAGAGAAGGAATTCGAGGAATTCAAAAAATTCTGTGAGCAGTACAAGAACAAAATGCTCAAAATAGCTGATCTCCGAAATATCTGGATTTCTGCTCAACCTGCAGCTGATGAACACACGCTCAAATATCATAAGATAATTCGTGTGCTTTCTCGATTTTACCTTAACAATGAAGCAGTTCCTAAACTCTTGACATCGAATAAACTCAAGGATCGCAAGATTCATCTGTCGATTAGACGTATTCTTGCGGAAAAACTGAAAGACCCAGAATAGTTCACAACTCTAAATTAGTACTCTAAAAAATGAATTCTACAAACAACAACAACCAAAAATAATCAAAAAAAGAGCAATCTATTATGTTTTTTCTTCCTTATTTTTCCCCCCCCCATCCTTCTCTCTTGTACTTATCCTTCTATACACATGTCAAGCAAAAAGTGCTTATTAAATTTATAATTTCATCACAAGCATATTTCACCATCAAAATATGATGTAAGAGAATTGTAACTTTAGTTTCGAAAGGTATTTCTTTACAACCTAGCATTTCTTCTTCGCTATTCCACTAAATTGCTAAATAAAAACTCTAATATTTCGCATAAAAGTATTTTTGAGAGATTTGCAGCTGTATTTTCCAGAATAAAAAATGTCTTATCTCAAAAGATTATTTAAACTATTTCAAATCCTAATAAGCATAATAAAATCTTTCATTATGCTCTTAATACTAAAATAAATGCATATTACTGATTCTTTATGCTCCTTATCTTTAAAACTAATAGCCTTGCTTTTTGATTTCTAATATAATTCCTCAACTCTAAATTCTCTCTCTCTCTCATCTAACAAGTGGAGCTTCCTCCTATTCAATTGGGCTGAAATGGGCATTTGGGGAGTGTAATATCGGTGAGAGATCATCAAAACGACCTCCCTTCCAATTATCAGCTTCAGCTTCAGGTGAAGATACTCCTTCATTTTCGACAAACCTTTCTTCATATTTTTCCATTGATTGTCCCTTCAATTATCCAACTAGCTAAAACGGTAAACGCCTGGTATTGGATGCTTGAGAGTAAAGTAAATGGCTGTGCTATTCTTCCCGTACTTTTTTCTCCAGTTAATCTCTCAGCTATTTCGTGAAATCAAGTTATTCTTAGACTTAATCTCCTTATTTCTGTATTCCATTTCCTTTCATTTGCTAAGGAGGCTTCGACGAAGAGGACTAATGAATCTAAAACGGATTACTGTAGTCACAGGAACTCTATTTCTAGCTAAGTTCTTTCTTTTCATAATTATTTCCACCATCTTCTTCCCACCCTCTTGAACTTGGCAGCTATGGAACGCTAAACGTATCTCTTTAGCTTTGGCTTGCTTTAGATTAGTTCATTGTACTCCTGACTAAAGTATTCGGTCTTGCTTGAACAAAATAATCTCTTTCTGCGTTACTGCTGCTGTTGAGCTGATTATTTTATTATTTATTCTATCCAAACCGCGCTTAGGGGTTTCTAATTCCTGAATTCATCATACTTTGCTATGCCGATGTAGCTGCGCTTGTGTTACAACCTTGGTATGGAATTTCTGGTTCGCTCTGAGCATCCATGTGAAGTTTTCGAAGAATAGATTATTCGGAAGGTTCCTTAAATAACTAGCAAGACTAGATTGAGCTCTGTCTTTGAACAGACATGATTTGACTTTGTGTCATGCCCTTTGTTGCTGAGAATTCTGTCTATCTTTCTGAAGAGGAATTTGGCTTAAATTTCTTCCTGCCTCTTTCCATATCCTCGTTCTGCATTTGCGTCAACGAAGGCGAAACATCACCTTCAAAACTGCCCTCAAACATATTTCTCAACGCCGCTGCTCTTTATTGCTGCGGCATCTATGCAGCTGTCTAGAATACCTGCAAGATTTATTAGAAACTCTTTTCCTTAATCGGCTCAGAAGTCTAATTGTTCGCGGCAATTTTTTAGCTCTTCAAAGCAGATTACGTCAATTTAGGCTTTCCTTGCGTAGAATTATTTGAAAGACTTGTACATTTTTACGCTTATTCTAAACTCGAGGAGTATCGAAACGTTCGACCACCACCGTCGGGTTCATTCTAAACAATCTACTTCTAAAACTATTATTGCTGAGGTTTACTTAACTGTGGTTGCTACTGCTACTACTGTTATTACCCGTATTGCTATTGTTGCTATTGTTACTAAGAACGTTATGGTTGTGCTTTTTCAGATAACTATTATTGCTACATCTGCATTTGTTATTGCTATTGCTGTTATTGCTGTTGAAGAAGCATTTATTCCTGTTATTTCTATTCCATTTCTAGCTACTTGAGCTTTGCTTGTTGCTGTCTCTATTCGATTAAGAATTCTTATTGCATTCTCAATCTTTTTAATTTCTTTTACTCGCGTTTTCTTAATTTTCTTTCCTTTCTCCGCTAGGCAATTAATGCCGAATCACCAAACCAAGAAGATACCACAGGAGCTTGCTAATTCAAACGTAACAGGGATTAAACTGCTGAGCGTCTACTCGCAGATGTCTCATCGTTTTCTTTATTCACTCCTTCATCTTCACTAATCAGCTCCGAATCCTAGTCCTCATCGCTTGGTTTCATGGAATATTTGCTGGCTGATTATTCTTCATTGTTCCTTGATAAATCCTTCGCACATGAGGACTAATCCATTTCTTCTTTGTTTGAGGAACCTTATCCAGTCTTTTTTTGCGCACTGCTTAAACAACTGAACGGAGCACTTGTATCAGATCTGCATCCAGTGATGAACACAACATTTTAGCCTAATACGCTCTAGCCATTTTTATCTTGCGTAGGAGAAATCATCTTCTGTATTTTGGAAGCAGAAGATGGGAAAATAGATGCAAATATCGCCTCAGGACTCTTTAACATTTAGATGCTACTCTCAGATTCTACTTCCTATGAACAACTTTCTGCTTCTTTTTTTCCAGACAGCAGACTGTAGCCTTTGATAATACTATTCGTTTACGATCTACCGACAGTGGAAGCTGCAGCCGTAGCGGAATTTCCAAGTTTCGAATCGGAAGTTACATGTTAGCCCATGTTAATGAGATCAAGCTTCGAAGCACTATTCTACGTTTTAGCAGACTTCGAAGGCGTAAGAGCTAGCCCATTGTAGGAGTGTGGATTGAGATTTTATATTTCAAGAAGCCGCATCTTTGTGTGCTTGTACATTGGCTATTATTGGTTCCCTTCTGTTTCTTTCTGATAAAAGAACGCATCCTTCGCGCAATAGCCTAAAATTTTTGAGTTTTTTTCAAATTATCCAGATGAATGTTATGATGATCCTTTTGTAGCGTGAACCATCTTTTCACCTGAATGTCCATGGATATTTCGTTCTACTGCATGCAATGTCATTTCGTTCTAAAAGAAATGAAAGATCTGCACTGCTTCCTTCGATAATTTTGTTTGAATCAATTCCATTTCTTTCAAATCTTCTTCGTCTGCTTTCTTAGTCTATTGCATTGACTACACAGTTTATCTATGCTTTGTGACACCTTCAGCAATATTCTTCAGCAATCCCTCGTAATCCTTTTGTGTCATATTGCTCCCAAACGCTCGTTAAATCAACTCCTAAATTACAACAACAAAAAACAAATTTTTTTCTTCTTCAAAATAACCATACTAATATTTGCACAAATTCTTTCATTATGTGTCTTACCTCTTGGTGTTGAAGATTCGATAACATAAGCTATCCATGACCTAACTTTGTGCTATTCAGTTATTTACCCTCAATCACTTAGGCGCATTCTGAGATTAATTGGGATATTTTAGCTAAGGAAGTTAGCGCATTTTCTTTTCGTACTTCGAACTACTCCTAAAATGACTAAGTCCGACTCAAATCATACTCGCTCTGATTTGACTCTACCTTCGCTTGCCGCAAAAATTGCTCCACTAGCATCGTGCAATGCGTAGAATGTTAGCTTTCAACGCATTAACTGCACAAAAATATCGAGGAAGAACCATTTTGAATCGAATTCGCTTATTATGGCTATTTCTATCTATGCTCCTTTGACTCAATCGATCGCTTGCAAGACTTCTCAAGACATAAATAAGTCGCAGGAAGGTTTCCATGATGCGCAGCAAGATCACACTTGAAATTCCCTAGCTTCAATAAAGTCTAATTCATTTATGCGGGTGAATATATTCTGTTTATGTATGTTTCTTCTTTCGATTATCTTCGTTTATACGTCCCTTTCTACTTTGTTTCCCCTCTGTTCTCTTCTATTTCAACAAGCTACAGTTCTTGGATATCTCTCCTGTTTTTTAGATGACTTCTTAGGCAGCAAGGATGTGTAAATATTTTGGTGCGCAAATATTGAATTTGAATCCCTTGTATATTATTATCTAATATATTACAATCTTATTTGTTTATTATTATCAAAGCAGATATCACTAAGTGCTTGTGTAGCTTCAAAATAGTTTAAAAAAAATTAAGGAATAAATTTGGGCTCAAAACATTTCTCTCTCTCTCCCTCGCTTTCGATCGCAGCAAAGCAAATTATCTCAAAAGAACCTTTTTAAGAATTAGTATTTAATTTTATTGTCGCCACAAGTACCTTTCAACAGAATTGATTGGCGGAGTTATTAATCCCCAAGGAATTAATTTCTAATTTCTAATTAATGATTCCCCATCATTATGTCGGTCTCATTCTTTTTTTGCGATGAGTTTTCGGTAATATTTGTATGGGTATCAAAAAAAGAAAATTTATCATAAAAAAAGGAAAAGAAAACAAAGAATCGATGAGAAAGGTGGAATTTAAGGATAATTTTTAAAATAAAGGTCTAGCAAAAACTGAGAAAAATTGAAAATGTTGGTGTAACTTTCCTCCAAAAAAGAACTCAACAAAGCTAAACTTGATGAACTGATTAAAGCATCAGAAGAACAAGTTGAATAGTACTAATATATTGTAGGAATATTCTACCAGCAATAAGTATCTCGCTCATTTATCTTCAACCTTCTTTTTGAAAAAGATATCTGCTCAGAAATTGTCTCCAAGGGTAGGCATGTTCATTTGTAAATCAGCACAACGTTCAAATTGGATTTACCTCCTTTTTCACAAATGTTTGGCAAACAGAAAAGGCTTTAATGGCATATCGCTCTGAAAAACAAGGACACGAGAATATCATCTTCCTTTTTTCAGATACACAATACACTGATGTATTATAAATACATATTATTATTTTAGTTTAATTATTTTTCAAGAAAAGCCAGTTATTTCTTAAACTCTTTTGGCTCATTTCCTAGGAGGATTTCAACTAGATAGACAGGGCCATCATTGACAACAGTGATGTCCTTATCGGTCTTGATTACACAAGTCAAGATAGTTACCACAGCATGGAATAACATTTAAAACGTATCCAGCGCGATAAAGAAGCTTCTCTAATTTCAAAAAAAGATATTCACTATTTCTACCCGATTGATTAAGATCTAGCGGATATCGAAGCTAATATGAATTCTCTCGAAGGAGGGTTTATTCAAAGGTATTTGAGCATCCAAGAAGAAAACGATATTCTCAGTTCGATTGCACTCAAAATTAAAGAACTTGAAAAATATGACATCGTCCCTCTTCCTACCTAAAAACTTGCCAGCTTCTTTACCCTCGTATGGGAGAGTCTCCTTTCAGCTTAGCAGGTATGTAAAACATCGCTAACATGATAAGAATATTGAATTGAATAAAAGAAAGGACTCACATAATTTTGTTTTTTTTGTTTCTTTGCAGAAAGGAACACACTGGCAATTAAAGCAGATAATTGTGGGGTGTCACTTTGAGGAACAATGGGAACTTCTGATTAATGTGTTGGAAAAGCGTACCAATGAATATCGAAAAGAATGTCTTTCAGGTGAGATTCATGATTTCAATAAATAACAAGAAGAATTCAACGAAATCGCGAGTGAATGGAAATAATCATCGATATTCTTAAGAGCATTGCTGCCTGTGCTGTAAGTGCATCCGACTCTAAGTGAGTAAATCAAAGAAGCAATACAGATTCAAACATTCAAGATTTTCAATTTTCAACTTAGCAATATTCATAATAATCTCACGACGATTTTCTACTAAAAACTCACTGAACTTTAAAATCAAGAAGCGCTTAATAACAATAAAAATACTAATAGCAATAATGCTGCACCTCTTGGAGCGAGCAACACCACCAACATGCTAAGACATTCAACTTCGCTAACTTCATAGTAATAATTAACATCTATTTAAGTACCTTAAAGAAATTCTGTTCCAGCAAAACTCATTTCTTAGTAGAATCAGCCGAATTCGCCATAACCTTAAAACTCAAGCTCGCCAACAGTCAACAACAACAGTATCAGCATCAATGAGAATGAATCATCTCAATCTCCTAAAGTACCCTCACCTCCTGGAGAAATTTCTTCAGATTAGTAGCTTGATCCTTCTTTGACCTAGCCTGCGTAAAGTATACCTGCAATTAATACATAACCTGCAGAATAAGAAAACTCACTCAACCAATCAGACATCCATAATCATACGTTTGGTTAATACGTAGGTGTAGCTGATCCTCTCAAAGAAGCAGAGGAATCAGATGAATCTGAGGAAGGTGATTCTTCATAAAATCTACTGAAGAGAGTTGATAGCATAAAGGAAGAATCTGATTCATCACTTTCGATGTCTTAAATTCAATAAAACAGCAGTGGAGCTAGTGGGTTCTCAAGTAGACTATTTACCAGCCAAGTCACAAATAGAATGAGCACAAAAGGAACAAGTTCAGTGGAGATGAGCACAAAAATACCAGGAAGGCTAAGCAGGCAACTGACATCTTAAGATAACTCAAATTCTCAAGGAAGAAGCTCAAGTAAATAAGGAGTCTCTGGAGCTCCTGCGTAGTCAGAATAAGTTAATTTATATGAAATAATGAAAAAGACAAAGCTTCGAGTTTTGTCTGAGTTAAAAACTAAAATGATCTAAATGTTGAATGCGACTGCTAAAGAAGAATTGGGTATTGATGCTGAAATGGACTCCATAGAAGAGCAAATCAACGAGATAATAATCAAAGCGTTAAAAAAACGAGCTGAATTAGAAGTAAGTGAACTAGTCTAGCAGCGGATTCTTGCAATCCTTAGAGCGGATGTTTCCAAGCTGTTCTAAGAGAAAGATCTTGATTTTTGGCTGAAGTTCAAGGGTGTCAAAAACAAGATAATGGGAGAATGGATTCCAAAGATTGAGAGGTTTTTAAAAGGTAAAATATACAAATAACCCCTTTATTGTGCAAATTCTTAAGTAAAAATATTTGATTTTTTTATTATTTTTCATCAAACAGATCGCTTTAACTTTTCCCAAAAACACGCCAATGAATTGCTCGTTGAAGCTTAAGAGACTATCCATGAGGAAGTTAAGAGTCTCATTAAAGTTAAAATGGGTGACATCGTCGCTTCTTTTATTTAAGAGTAGTGCCTTTTTTGTTTGATTTAACTATTACATTAGAAAAATTAATTTTGTTTTTGTTTTTCAATAACAAGTTTGGACGAAAACGAGAAAATAAAGCAAGGTAAAGAAGACGATAAAAAGATTCATTAACAATACCAAGAATTTGTGCTGGAAGTCAAGAACGGAAGAACGGATAATTTCGAGCAGGAAATATTAAGTGACGATGAGTTCGGATAAATTTTAGCTGACTTAGATCATCTCTTAGTGATACATAAAAACTCCGCAAAACTGCAGTACTACTCCCTCAAGTTCAATATTGAAAAAATGATTATGCACAGAAGAAAAACATTCTTCTCTTTGAACCCATATCTCCGTTGGAACACTGTTACATTAACTTTTCTGTTGATAGTCACCCTCCTGTGGATTAAAGAGAGTCTTTCCATTGAGAATTCATTGTTCATTGTGTTATCTTCTCATGTTATCTACACGTTTCTCAAGTCCTGAAAATGACCTTGAGAGCTTCTATATGAATGTTATTGTTGTGTAAAATAAAATATTAATCTACTTTGAAACAAAATAATAGAGAGAATTTTGCAATCTAAAGAGAAACATTCCATTACAATATTAAACTTAAGAAGCCTTTTCGAAATGATATTTAATGTTTGATAATAATAACACCTTAGGAAACTCGATTATCTGAATAATGAATGATGAGAAACATAAAAAACACCTTTTGTCTAAAAAAGCAATCACTATCTTCTTGTTCGTTTGTTGGAGCTGACTGGCTTCTTTGCAGCAGCAGAGTTATCAATTTCTTTCTTTTGTCTCCTTGTGGCTCTTTTTGGAACATCTTCTTCAATTTCTTCGACTTCCTCTTCTTATTCCTCCTCTTCATTTGATTCTTCTGATGTTTCTGCTTTTTTAGCACCCTTTCCTTTTTGATTTTTTCCTTCTCTTCCACCTCTTTTTTTCTCTTGCACGTTTTATTCTTCCTCAACTTCTTCTTCGCCGTCTTCTTCTTTTACGTTCTTCACACGGTTTGAAGATCTTCTACCTTCTTAAGCTACAGCTTTATTAACTGGAGCCTTCTTTTCCTTCAGGATAACAACTTCTTCCTCTTCCTCTTCGTCCTCTTCCTCTACCTTAACATTTTTGCCTCGGCCTCTAGTTGATTTAGTATTTTAAGTGCCCTTACCTTTTTTGTTTCCTTTCTTAGGCTATTCTTCTATTTCTACTTCCTCTTCTTCCTCTTCACCGCCTTCTTCTTCCTCATCTTCAGCATTTTCTTCAGATTCAGACTGAGGTTCTTATTTCCTACCAGATCTTATACGTTTCTTAGGTAGCTCTTATTCTTCATCTTCCTCTTAATCTTCTTCTTCATCATCACTTTCATTCTAGACTTATTTTCCCTTAGATCTGTTCACTGAAGTTTTCTTTTTTTACTACTTATTCCCTTTCGGCTTTTCATCATCTTCCTCATCATTTTATTTACCACCACGTCTACTTCTTTGCTTAGGTTTTTGCTCTTCTCCATCTTCTTCCTCTTCACTTATTTTTTCTGAATCAGCTTCTTCTTCTTTCTGTTAAACCTTTTAACCTCTTGATCTTCTTGAAGTAGAGACATCTTTTTTTGATTTATTTGCTTTTGTGGTAACTTATTCCTCTACCTCCTCCTCTTCTTCTTCATCTTCCTCATCTTCTTCTACTCTCTTTTTGCTTGGGACAATTTCTTCTGCAGATTTGCGTGTTCTTCTCTAGGATGTTCTCTTCTGGATAATCTCTTCTTTATCTTCTTCTTCATCATCATTATCCTCTTCTGAAACAGGTTCTTCGATTTCCTTTGTTTTTCTTCCTCTTTTGGGTGCTTCACGTTTCTTCGGCACCACTTAAACTACTTCTTGTTATTCTTCTTCTTCATCTTCTTCTTCGCTAGCATGTGGTGCTTTTCTCTTTCCACCTCTTCCACCTCGTTATCTCGGTTTAACTTCCTCCTTTTCAGCAGGTTCATCTTCTTCTTCAACAAAATCAGGTACCTCCTCTTCCTCTTCTTCATCATCAAGTTTAGCTCTTTTTTCTTTTTGCTCCAGAGTGTCTTGAACTAGAATTTTAGAGTCCGTGAGATTTTTAACAATCACATCCATCTCGTGACTGTTGTTTTCAATATTCTCAATGATTCGTTCTACTATTTTTTTCTATCTCGCCGATAAAGCGAATAACTTTTCGTCTTCTGCATTAGCATCAGCGGCTTCAGCAGCGTTTTCATTTTAAACTGGTTCAGCAGCTTCATCTTCAATTTTATCTGCTTAAGCAGCTGCTTTGATTTTGTCTTTTATCAGCTTCTCAAGCTAGTGAAGCTATTTGCTTAGCGGACAATTCTCCAGTGCTTCCCGAAGGAAATGGAGGAGAACAGGTAAAGTTTCTGGCTGCGATTTACCATAGAAATCAAAGAAATGTGTGATTTTATCAAATAAATTCAAGAATCGTTTGTCTTTTGAACATCGATAAGCGAGATAAACGAAAAATCTTTCTTAAGGAGGCAGATCATGTGCAGCAGCGTTAGTTAAAGCTTCTGTGTTTTTATGATATTCATAAGACAGCAAATTAACACCAACTCGAAGTGCTTTTGAAGTGAATTTTTCGTTGAGATGATCGAAAAGAACGAAGTCATCATTAAACACCAAACCTTTCTTTTCAAGAGTCACAATCAGCAATGTAAAAAGCTCAAGAGCTTTCTCGAACACAACAAGGTTAGCATAGTTTGTTGCTGTGAAAGTCTTGAATAAGGTTGACAGAATCTAAATTGCTTTAAATCCTTCTCGTTAACATATTTTTGTGTCAAACCATATCACCATTAATAGGCAAATAATCTATTCAAAAATAAATAAAAAATTTATGAAAATAACAGAAATAATAACTATTTAATTACTGTGTGAGGATCTTATAACTTCCCATTAAAGAGCAGTTTGCTGAGACCTTCAATGGCTATTGTCCTTAGAAGTGTATCAGCTGAAAATAGTAAACAACATTATTTTTAAAAATGAAAAATTAACTGAAGTTATCTTTGATAAAAATATATCCTCCCCTCCTCCCCCCCTAATTTTATTGAAGAAAACCTAAACACAATTTACCTTAATAAGCATATCTCAAGATTAGCTCTTAAGTGAAGAAGATATCGATTTCATCTTCATCAGGGGTGGCCTTATTTGCAAGATCATACAGAAGAATAAAGTCAACTATTGATCTAAGTGAGATAATCTCTTAAGGAGAGGATTACGCACATTATTCATTTTTAGCAAGAAGATCTTAGAACACTGAGAAGAAATCGTTGCACACGTTTCTATCAATCAAGACATAAAGAGCGAGTGCTTTTAAAGCATGGGCAATCAAATTGTCGTCATCTGAGTTGAGTCCAGGCATGATAATCTGCTGGAGTAAATGGGATATGGCATGATCTTTTGGGTCTACTTTACAGTTAGTCAAAAGAGATTGCACTAAGATTAGCTATCGCATTGAGATATCGAATATCTTGATTTAGATTTGCTCTTCTTTCTCCCTGCAAAGCTATAAATGTGCAGAAGCATCATCTTTTTATTTTTCAAGCTCGTAAATCTCCCTTTGTTTGGTTTTATTCTTTTTTAAAGCTACCAATTCCTTTTCAATTGCTTCTGTCTTAACTTCACCGTCTTTAATTGCTCTACGAAGTCTTTCTAACTCTGATGGAAGATCGAAATGGGAATCATTATCGGTGTCTTTGGCAAGAGGTTCATGTACCTCTGAGATCAGTTGAATTAACTAAACGTTAGCACGTCCATCACTGACAACTTTCTTAAAAATCCTCACAATAATTGGCAGAAGTTCGTAAGCGCAAGTGATAATAGGTGGTTAGAAGTAAGTTTAAGCGAAAATACTGTTTTTAACTGTTTCCGCGTCAAGTTCATAGAAAATGTCGTTGTATTCGCCAGCTTCGTCTGTTGGGATCTCCGAAACAAGCTAAGCATTGTTCATTGTCCTGACAAGGTTTTTTAAGGTCTCTTCAAGCTTATTGCGTCCTGCTTCATCGCAGTTAATGAGGAGTTCAGCTGTTAAAAGAGCTTGGTATAGAGAAAAAAGTGAAGGAGCAGTTGTAGCATAATATTCCATGACTTGCGCGAACTCAGCTCCATTTGGGAAACAGTCTTCAATAACAGCAACTATTTCAGGGCTAAGCTCCTTACGTTCTTCTGGGTTTTAAGCCATCTAGCAGACAACTCTCACAAGGAATAGTTCCTCACTACTGATTTCAATTCTGGTATGTTTTCTCTTTTTCTTGAGACTCAGCTAATTCACAAATACATCCTTGAGATATCCAGCTAAACCATCAGCATCTAGGATGCTTTTCACTGTCTCTTTCACGAGAGCTTCAAGACTTTCATACAGTTCAGGGTAGTAAAGACTCTTCTCAACTTCGAATGTCTGCAGGAAATTAATAATGTTAATTTTCATCTCCTTGGTTGCAGATTCCTTGTTAGCAGTGTAGAAACGTTTGGCACTTCCCTTTTTTTCACTTGGAATAGTTTTTTCTTCGCCATCTGCGTTCTCCTTATCTTCCAGATCCATTTCATTCTGTTGTAAAAATAGGTTTAGACATATATTTTTTTAAGGTTTTAAATTGTTTATTACCTCTATCTTAGTACCATCAGGTTCCTCTTTGAAAAGACAATAATTCAACGAAAGATATCTAGTGCATGCATCCCTAACAGATGCCTCTCTAGATCCAAGGCCATCATAGATGAGTTTGTATACATCAGACAGATTGAGGTTTGCAAGTGGGATTTGTTCTTTAATCAACTTTTTGAAAACAGTTGCTCTAATCTCTGGATTTTTGTCCCTAATTCGTTTAATCAGATGAGGGAAGGTGCTTTCATTCATTTCAAGATTAATTAACGCAAGCTTTCGAATCTAATCTTGCTCGTCCATGCACATACTTCTCATCATTTCGCTCTGAATTACAAGATTAAAACCAATAATTATTCAATAATCGAAAAGTTGAAGGATATTTGTCTTACTCTGAGAACCTTCGATTCTTGTGACTCAGTCAGGTCGTTTCTGTCCATCAACTTCTGCAGATAAGATGTTATTTTGATACCAATTTGCTTTAAGTTTCCTTTCTTTTCTTTCATAAGTGATAAAGTCCCTAAGATAAGCTGTTTAGCAATTCTTGTTTCGATCACATCTTCTAAGACATCTGAAGGCAGAATCTTCAGCAGCTGGAAGACAATACGAGAAGAGAATATCCTAATTTGCAATTGCGTTGAATCTAGTGCACCTGCGAAGAATGACAGGAAATGCTAAAACAAAGAGAAAATGTCCCTTTTCGTGAGTTTCTGCTTTTTGCCACCTGCAGCTGCATCTGAAATATCTTCCTTGAGAGCATACTATCTGTACCCTGTCTCAAACAGCTTTTCAGTGAGTTTTTCATATTTCTCAATGAGCTTGCGAGGAGCCTTGAGCATATTCTTGATGATTTTAAGGTAGCACTGCTCCACAGCACGGATGAACAAGACTTTATTTTGTTCATATTATTCCAGCAATGCGTACACTTATTTCTGCGACACTGTGGTTGATTCCTAGACTTCGTTGAATACCTCTGCGATTGCTTCCATTCCTCTTCTAAAACTCAAGACTAAACAATCTTCTTTGGGGTCTCTTTTTCTAAAATATGTTAGTTCTAAATAATGTTTTTGAAAAATATCTGCTTCTCCTCAATTCAATAACTTTGCTTTTTTGGAATTCCCTCTTTTTTGAATTTTCATAAACCCCGCCTCCCGATCAATATCTTCTTCTCAATTTGTTTATCCAATCAACGATCTAAAATAATAACTAGCATTTTCTATTACATTGTGTTAGCTTCTGTTTCTCCTATTAAAGATACAAAACTGAAACTAAAATTTTAAATCAAATCAATTTATTATTTAATATCTTTAAACACTGCAAACACCTACAAGTAGTTCTTTTTTTATTATTTTCAAATTACAATATCTATTCGTTTTTTTTTTTGAAGTGTTTGTTATTGAATATTATTATCAGCTTTGTTAATCAAAAAACAAAAATCAACTGGATTGAAAACACTTTTTGATTTGTCATCATCGCCAAACTGAAGAGAATAAAGACAGCTAAAATAATCGAATAATAGTCATCAAAATGTACAGAGTTATCGCTGCTAGTAATCGTCTTTACAGCTATAAGGAGCTTGAAATAAAGGGAGATATTAATCAGTAGAGGGGCATTATCATGCGTCTAACATTAAGGCAGAAGCTAAACTGTCTAAAGATTCCAGCATTTATCTCTACTGATGCTAAATTGAATCAATAGAAAAAAGAGCAGTTAAAGAATAAACAATTTACATAGATTTTAAAAGAAGGACACAATCATATTTAACTAGAAATAATTAGTGCGAAAATGGGAAAAGCTAATGATGGGGCATTAGCCTCTAGTGTGAGAGGATTCAAATCGTATTAGAGTTAGGTTAATTGGAAGCAATTTGCTTCGAAGGGAATATATGATATATTATAATATCTGAAGGATCTCCATCAGCATTAGAAAATCAATTATTAATTAAAAAAATGGGAAACTGACTCATAAAAGGGTACAATAGATTGCTGTGAGTTTCTCTGTAGCCTAGCGTTTTTACTCCAGCGCAGTTCGGTTAAAGTTTTATTAGGGCTCTCTTCTAAATCCAGAAAATGTTTATTTCTAACAACTAGCGGCTAAGATTGCATTGTACAATAAACTAAATATTATTAAGATTTTTAAACATCAAAAGGCACATTATATCACCCGTCATTCATATCAGCAAGTTCATATGCAGAAAAATTAGCATAAAATGAATAATCTCCTCTATTTCAGACGTAGAAGTAGTGTCTTCATTTATTAAAAATCAAATTAGAGCCTTCAAATCAAAAGGAACAAAAGAATGCACCTTACCATCAATCATTATCTACTGACCTCCAAAAGAAAAAGGAGCACTTTTCTCTGAATAATGAGCCTCCAAGATGACAGTAATTCAGAAGGAATCTTGAATGAGAAGCAGCTCCCTTTTTTTAGTTCAAGATCCTCCAACCTCAGCTCCCTAATTTCTCTATGAGTGCTTCTGTAATAATCTTAGTATCTCCCTAATCCGTTTACGCTGCTCGGTCTTCTTGAAACCCTCGGTCTCTAATTCTAAAATAGCTTCTCTCCCCCCCCCCCCCCCATCTGACGAATCTCCAGATAATTATCAAACTGAAAAACTTTTTAGACGCCATCAAGAAGATAATCTCAGAGGAAGAAGCAACTCGCCTGCAAGATACTAGGGAGGAAGATTTAAATAGATGACTTCCCCCGATAAACTTTCTAGCTTAGCTCGAGCGGAGAGAAGTTTTATCAACTGGACAGAAGAGACTCTATTCAGGAAGTTTACTGGAAGAAATCTTAGAAATCAATGACGAAATACTTGCGAGAAAGAGAGGCACTGGTATTACATAAAATCTTTTAAGCTTTCCACTTTCTATTGCATAAATAATGGTAGTTAGAATGACTCTTCAGGGTATTATCTCTCCCTCTCTCTCTCTACTTTTGTACCTTTCTTCTACCTTGAAAATAGAATTTAAAAATAGATTTTTTTTCATATCCATGCATCTGTTTCTCCTACATATTGAAGTCATTTATTAATAAATAATTTTGTAATTTTAGTCATAATTTGAATGAATGATTTCCTTTTGATTGCATGCTATCAAAATGAGTTAATTATTAAAACAGATCATTTCTTGGGAAACTTTCCTTATTTTAAATAGTCTTAAGATTTTATTTACACAAAAGGAAAAAT
>Ga0302285_10000304_pt1 | contig 28376 bp, 24 predicted proteins | sample III_Fen_E2_2_FD_200455 | JGI IMG/M metagenome (GOLD analysis project Ga0302285, IMG submission 200455) | Peat permafrost microbial communities from Stordalen Mire near Abisko, Sweden - III_Fen_E2_2 | ecosystem: Environmental > Terrestrial > Soil > Wetlands > Permafrost | place: Sweden: Abisko... | reverse complement strand
CAATTCAAAGCCTATTTGATGTTACCACAAATTATAATAGAAAAAATACTATCTAAATTAATCAAATTGGTTCCTTATCTTAATATAAAATATGATGAATTAGCAGCTAAAATAGATTTTGATAGAGCTTTTGAACCATACATAGTTAAAAATGAACCAAAAAAATTAACTCTTAATGATATAGAAAATATAACATTAAGAAACAGTTTAAAAGTAACTGGATTATTTAATAACTGGAACGTATATTTTTTAAGAACAACTAAAGATCTATCAAGTTCAGTTGAAAAAGATAAAAACGTTCTATATATTTCAAAAGAAGAAATGAAAAAAGGAGATAAATATTTTGGTGAAAGATTAAGTGTAGATAACGATAATCAGATGTACATAATGTTTGCTATTAAATCTCATAGACACGACGATATGAGAAAAGAAAGAGATATTGCTTATAATAAAAAGGAAAATAAAGAATTAGAAAAAGCCGTTAATGCAGCTATTAAAGAAAATAGATATAAAAGAAGTAGATCATTTACAGGTGAATGGAATAATGATCCAATACTATTCAAAGTTGTTAGAGCAAATAGATTAGACCTTTTTAATAAAATAATGAATGTAGTATCAAAAGACGAAGCAAAAGAATTAATATCAATGAAAATAAATTCTGATGGCTGGGAAGATAATTATTATGGAAAATCTATATTAAAAGACTCTAAATCTGAAGAAATGACAAACTCTATAAACTCAATTCTATATACTCCAGAAGAATTAGAAGAAATGGAATTCAAGAATAACTTAACTAAGTTTAATTTATAAATTAAACTTATTTCCAATGTCTTTCATATTATAAACATTAATAATTTTACAGTAATAAATTTGTGTAAATTTTACACCTAAATATTCATTATGCGCTTTTACTTTAGCTGTTAGTTTTACCGTATCACCATTTTTCACATCTTGACCAATATCATAAGTTGAATATTTATTACCTTTTTCATCAATCAATTTACATTGCATTTGATTTTTATTATTATAAGCACTTGGAACTTTTAAAGCACCATATACATCAGCTTCAATTGTTATTTTATCACCAATATTACCAATAAATTCACTTGGACTTTTTTCACGATTTTTTTTGGTAACAGTTTCATAATAAAGTGCAGTATAATATTTTATCTTATCAATCATTATAGGATCATTTCCTTGATAATGATTTTCTTTAGAAAGCCAAACTATATACGTTGGATCTTCTACAAAAACCTCACCAATTGTCTCTCCACGATGCTTACCACCTGAAAAAATTTCAGATTTTGCAGCTTGAAACATACCAGCTTTTGTTCCGGTTCTATCAATAATAACTGGTATTCTACCAGCAGCTTTCTTAGCCTTCTCAACTGCGGTCATAAAATCTGTACTTAGATTTGAAATAAAATGACTACCCCTAAGACTCTCTTTCCAGAAAGTATAATAAACTGAGTATCTACCAGTTATATCTATCAGAAAATGACCATTTTTGTAATCCCAATCAGAATCAATACCTTTTTCTAAATATTCTTCAGCTTCTTTAACTTCTACATCTGTTGGTTGATGTAAAGATGTCATTTTTTGACCTTCGTTGAATTGATTATATTTTTTTATCATATATTATATTTATATAATTCTTGTTTTACTTTATATTCTTCTATTTCTTTTTTTGTTAATAATCTTATAATATTACTTTCACGAATAATAAGGCAACCATTCATATTAGAAAAATGTACGTCATAATATTGTACTTCACAATCACCATAACGTATTTCATATATTAATACAAATGATTCAATTTTAAAATTTCCGTTATCATCTATTATATCATATTCCTTATTTACTAAATTCAAATCTAATAAAACATAATCTCCTATATTATATTTATATTTTAATTTGAATTGATTATATTTTTTTATCTTCATAATATTTTATACAACGATTTATCTCCTTTTGTAGTTTATTTGGGACAATTGGTTTTTGGACATAAAATAAAATTCCCATTTCTTTAATCTTTTTAACAATTTGATTTCCGCCAGCGGTTACAATTATAATAGGTATATTAAAATTCTCTTGAATATATTCAATAGTTTCATAGCCATCCATTTGTGGCATAAATATATCTAATAATATAATATCTGGCAAATCTTGTCTAATACAAGTGATAGCATCAATTCCATTTATTGCAACTTGAGTATAATATCCTAATTTTTGGGCTATTGATTGTTGAATTATTGAACTATCAGAATCATCATCAACTATAAGTATTTTATTGTTCATAAATATTATTTAATTTATATTTATATATAAATAATTTTAAACAAAAATTAAAAAAAAATCTATACTTATAAAAATAATTATATTCATGAACATAGTTGCCACGCCTGACGATATTTTACGTCGTTGCCTTTTTTCTGATTTTAAGAGATTTGTATTAAAAGATAAATCAGAAGCTGAAATTCAGCTATTAGTAAAAGAAAATAAGCCTATATCATTATCTGAAAATGATGCATATGCTATTGGTTTGCTTAAAGTTATAGAAACAGATAATTTAATTCATAGATTTATGGTACACATGAAAGAAATAATAAACATTAAATCTACTATCTTTGATAAAAATGTATATATTTCTGTTAGAATAATTGAAAATGAATTGGAAAGTTTTAAGAAAAGATTTCCAGAGTATTGGATTGCTGATTCTGTTTATGAAAAATCAATTGCTGAAGTTATTGAGCATATTAATAAATCACAAGCGTTAATTAAAACTTTTGAAATTTTTGAATTCAAAATTAAAGATAAGAAAGTTAGGTACTTCTCATCAAAGGATATTAAAAAAATGATTGAAAACTAAAAAAAGCCTCTTTAAGAGGCTTTTTTATTATAATTTAATCTTACTAATTATTATTTTTTCAATATATTCAGAATAATTCTCTATTCCATTCTCTAAACAATATTTTTGCCACAATTTATACACATCAGGATCAATAGCAATTGTTATTGTTTTTCTTTTTTTATTCTCTGGTACAGTTTTTCTAACCATAATTTTTATTTTAATATAATTTAAAAATAATTAAAAGTTTATTTTTAGTTATATTGTTGATAATTAAATATTTGGTTAAAAGTTGATGTAAAATTGATGTTTTTTGACTTTAAAATATTTATATATAGAATAAAACAATTTATTATGAGAAGAAAAATAGAAAAAAAGAAAATGACATTTTCAATATCATTGGATGTTGATGTATTAAAAATTATAAATGAAACTATAGCCAACAGATCAAAATATATTCAGAATTGCATAATAGAAGAAATGTGCAAAAGTTTAGAAATAAAGGAAGAACTTACAAATAAAAAAATTATATTATGATAATAAGTGAATTTGCAAACGTGAAAATAGGTTCTAAAAATTTTTTATATTATAAAAATCTTAGATATCAAGTTAAATATGGCAATGAAATTGAAGTAAAAATTGAACATCTACCATCAAAAACAAAAGTTATAGTTAAAGCAAAATGTGATATTTGTGGAGAAATAAAAGAACTAGAATATCGTTCTTATCTAAAAAATATATCAAAGTATCCATTATATTGCTGTAATACATCTTGTGCAAAAATTAAAGAAAACAAAACAAAAATGGAAATATATGGTGATAATTATGAATCTATTAGAGTAAATAATATGAAAAAAACTAATAAAGAAAGATATGGTAATGAAAATGCTTCGCAGGTTTTTAGAAGAGAAAAAGATCAGACTGTTTTCATAAATCAATTAAAAAAAATTTATGAAAAAGAGGATTTTGATTATTCTAAAGTTAATTATATAAACAATTATACTAAAGTTGAAATTATATGCAAAATACATGGATCATTTGAAAAAAGACCAAATGAATTGTTATTAGGTCAAAATTGTCAAAAATGTGGTAATATTAAACATAGATTGAATATAATAAAAAGAATATCCGAAAATAAATTTAATGGTAATCAAATTTTTCCATTTTTTAATGAAAAAGGATGTGTAGAATTTGATAACATAAGTAAAAAAGAAAATATTCATATTCAGCATGCAATGAATGGTGGCGAATATTATATAAAAGAACTAGGATATTGGTTAGATGGATATGATAAAATAAATAATGTTGTATATGAATATGACGAAAAATATCACTTTACAGAAAAACAAATAATTAAAGACATAAATAGACAAAGTGAAATAGAGTCTTTTTTAAAATGCAAATTTATAAGAATTAAAGATTTTATAATTTAATTTTTAGTTCCTCATGAGGATATTGTTGCTTAACATAAACTTCAGCTTTTCTTGATTCATATTGATTCCATAATATAGTTTTAAAATCAGCATGAAATATATCAACAATATCAAAAACAATCAATTTTGTTTTCTCATTATGTAAACGAAGACCTCTACCAATTGATTGGCGAATCAACTTAGGCTCACGGAAACTGTCTGCAAACACTATATTAGTAATAGCTTTCACACTAACACCAGTCGAGAATACACCAAAACTTGCTATAAGTATTTTTGGATTAGCAGAAGTGTCCTCCATTTGCTTTTTTATATATTCCCTTTTCTCAGTAGAAGTTTGTCCATCAATATAATAAACATCCTTACCAACACAATTATCTTTTATATAATTATATAACTCTGTACCATAAACAATAGTGTGAAATAATATTAATGAATTTTGTTTAAATTTATCAACTAAATTTTTAACAAATACCTTTCTTTTAATAGAATTATGAATATACTCACGTTCAAGAGTGTACGCAGATTTGCCATCACCTCTCTTTTTAATATTATATACTCCCTCAGCAAATTTACGATTTTCATGATGAAGAAGAATAGCTTTAACCTTAAGATCAGATATAAGACCCTTATCTATTAATTTCTTCGCACTTATGTTAATTAATTTAGGACCTAAAAGAGATTGAATAGTTAATATTTCAACTGAAATATCTGAAGGATAAGACCCACTCATTCCAAACCTAATTTTAGCACTACCAAAAGTTTTTGTTAAAATTTCTATAAGAGTATTTGCTTTTGCTGTATGTGCCTCATCACAAGCCACAACCGTAAATTGCTTGAACCATTCTCTAGGATATTTCTCCAATGATTGATAAGTACCAATATATATATTAGGTTTTTTTTCCTCTTCCCTATATTTTCTTGGTTTGTCACTCATAACCTCATCAATTCTGATATCTAAAGGCAACTTATTATCACTATTAAACCCATAATTATAATCACCTAAATCATTATAAAATTGCGTGACTAAAGAGATACTAGGAACTATTAATAAGAATTTGGAATTAGGATCAATATGTGTTAAATAATAAAAAAGTAACGTGCCAAAAACCAATGATTTTCCTCCAGCAGTTGCAATTTCAACAATTCCAAATTGATGTTTTAATATCTGAAAAATAGCATCTACTTGATGCTCATATGGTACAAAATCTTTACCATCTGAAGTTTTATGATCTTTATAAAATTCATTCACAAATTCTTGTACGTGATCTTTTGTTATTTCATTATTACGTGGAAATTGTTCTTTATTCTCTATAATAAAAGGATAACCATATTCTTTACAACATTTATAAACTTCTTGCCATAACCCAAAATTAATCACTCCATCAGAAAAATATGAAATGTCACCATTCCAAACACCTAATTTAAATCTTTTCATAAAGCGATAATTGTGTACCTTTCGTGTTAAATATAATTTTAATTGATTATACTCACCTTTAGTTGATTCTATTAAAATTAATTTACTATTATCTTGGTTAAGCTTGAACTTCATTCAATTTTTTTAATTTTTCTTTCCTAAGCTGTATTATAAATAAATCAACAGCATCATCAACAATATTACTGTCATATAATTCAGTCATTGTTACTGGTGGATATCTCATAAAACTACCATCATTACCTTCAACTATCACTGATGGTTTCCATGTATTTTCATCAATTGGTATTATTATTTCAATACCTAATTCTTCTAATCTTTCTTTTGTATATTTTATGCCGTACATTTAAGAATTTAATCGTTCTTTAATTGATATATAATCTCGAGCCAATTTAATTACATCTTCTTCTGGTGTTGCACTTGATATATCAAATTTATATTCTTTACTTTTATACGTTGCTAGAATTCTAGTATGATTATCATCTTTTTCTAATACTACAATTTGAATTTCTTCCATTTAATTAATTAATTTTTTTAATTTATTCAATTTTTCTATTCTAATTTTTCTTTTAATATAATAATTAGAATAATTTTTAACATATTCTAACTCATAATCAAACTTATCATCATAATTAAATAAAGTTTTATTATACATTTTATTTATTATTTCAAAAACATCATCATTAGTTATATCAATCACTTTTAATATTCGGAGTATCACTGCTAAAATAAGTAAATTAATATCATCACTATTTAAATCATTATCAGTAATATAATCACAAGCATAATAAAACATTTGTTGATAATATTCTTTATTTTTTTTTTGACTTTTTGATAAAAAACCTTTCCATGCTTTATTTTCTTTAAATTCTTTAACAAATGCCATAATTAATATCCTCCTAAAATATTTGCAAGTTCTATTCTATCTTTAACAGCAAAATTTATAGATTCTAAATTTTTAGATGTATCCTTTAAAAAATTAACATGTTCATCCAACTCATCTATAAATGATTGATGTTCAGATAAATCGGCTTCTATCAATCTAAGTTTTTCGGTTCCAGAAGTTTTAACTTGATAAGATGTTGCATAGAATTCAAATTTTGCTTTATGTAAAACCTTCATTTTAGCAACTAATTTATATATTTTAACTGTATATACCTTAACCTCTTCAATAACACTTTGTCTATGACTAATTGCTTCGGCTTTCACATCAACAATAGTTGCAATATCGCCTTTTAATCTTGCACTTAAATTTTTAACAATAACATTCCACTCTTTTGTTGATTCTATCATTTTCTTAGACATATCTTTACGTGAATCAATTTTTTCTTCTTCAGGCATAGTTATTCATTATTTTTTATTATATATTGTTTAATTGTATATTAGTTTAGATTTTTGTAAAATTAAGGTTAAAATAATAATCAAAACTATATTGAGTTGATGATTTTGATTGGTTATACTGAATAGTAATAATATCAAACTTATAAGGGTCATAATTAATAACACTTTTATTAATCAAATTTTCTGATTTATATACACTAACATCAAAAGTTGGATTATATTGTAGCATTATATTATCATAAATAGTTTGTTGTTTAATATCATAATATCCAACATAAAAATCTATTTTATCTAATCTATATCGTCCAAATATATTATTTGTAACATATTCATAAATAGCATTATTTATATTATTAGAATATACTTCATTAGCATTTATAATCTTAAACACTCTTTGTTCTTTAATTTTAAAAAATAAGTAATCTTTTAATATAGCTGAGCCATTTATAATTATCTGCCATCTTGTGTTATCACTTAAATTAGATGTTGTTTGAGTATATAATGATATATTTTGATTATTACCTTTTAAATCTGTTAAATTCTCATAAAATTGAGTTTCCCAAATTTCTGGTATTGTATCTTTATCATAATATTGATAACCATCATTATAATTACCAACTACTTGACTAAAATTTATAGAATCATCATTAATAACAATATTATCTTCAGAGTAAATAATTTTTCCACCGAAAAATGTACGTAACTCAGTTTGATTCATAGTACCAGGAACCGAATTCACACTAAATTTTTTTAACATTAAATTGCTCTTCATAAATTAGTCTAATTGTTTTGTTTGAATTGGATCAATAATATAATCAATATTATTGAGATTTGCAAAAGCCATCTTATTTATATTTTGATCTAAATTGGTTAAAATATAAAAATCTTTATCCCAAGATGAATTAAATATAAATCTTGAGCCATAAGAATAACCATACTCATCAACCATTGGATAAATAGATTTATCAGTATCTGTATCTTTTAATTTTAATGGTGATAAATTTGGATTAATTTTTGAATAAACTAATTCTTCTATCATACCAAAATTTTCAAAAGATGTATCAAATTTATAATTTGAATCCCATTGTTTAATACTTGTTCCTGTATATAAATATATATTATTAAATATAGGAATATCTGTAAATATTGGTTCATAACTACCATTATATCTATAAATTACATTATTTGTTGATACTGCATTTGATGCAAAAACAGTATTCATATTATTTTCTTGAATATTTAAATTCATATATCTTGCTAACGGTTCGATAACATTGTATTTTTGTTTTTGATTTGAATCATAAAATGTTTCATAATCACCATAAATATTAGAAGATGGTCCTTTTATTGAACCTTTTATATAAGATTGCTTTTTTGTTTCTAATAATTCTGGGTCATTAACAGTTAAAATAAATGGTGGATCTGCTTTTCCCCAATTTGTACCAATCATTGTACAGCCAGAATTAAAAATATTTATTGGTCCAGTTGATCCTAAAACACCTTTAGAATCAAAATAATAATATGTTATACCAGACTCAAATTCTGATAATGTATTCATATCATCAAAGGCATCATTAAAATTAGCCGCCGTAATTAATGCTGGGTCATATTCTATTGCAGTAGCAGGATAAATTAAACTATTACCAACAAGTGTTTTAGAATTATAAAATCCATATTTTTCACCAAAAACAGGAACATTATTTAAATTAATAAAAGAAGTTTGTATAGGTATTATAACATTAATAACAATTAAAATATTTTTAAATACGTCATTTAAGAAAACATGAATTCCGTTAGTTCCACTATCTATTATATTATTACTATCTATTATTCCATTTTCATATAATCCAATATATGTAATACCACTATAATAATCATACACATCATTCAATATAATTGAAAATTTATAATCATTATAATTCTTACTATAATCTGAAATAATATTTAATATTTTACCAGAAGTATCTCTTGATATCTTATTTATATTAACTGCACTAAAATTTAAGCCTTTAAATAATGTAGATGATGATGAATATACATCACCAGATTGAAAAGTTGAATACTTTAAGGTTGCTCCAGTATAAAGTAATTCATTTACCGAAAATAAATGTTTATTTTTGAAAAAATAATTAAAATAATTCACATCTTTGTTTAAATATAAATCTAAATCAAATTTATTATTAATCATAAAATCGGTTTCAATATTAGTAGTTTGATTTAAATATCTAACAATATTTCCAGTACTACCAGAAAAGAAATTACCTATTCTATAAAAATAATCTAAATTTTTTTCGGTTTCGTGTGGCACATTACTTTTAGAATCACACGCACTATTATAAATATCTCCAACATCTATTGAATTATTTAATTTATAAGGATAATCACAATTAGAATTTGAGCCAGCATACCCCCATTTAACAACCGATTGATTTTTTCTCCAAATTCCTGTCAAATCGTTAAATGAAATTTCAAATAACTCATCATCAGAAACATATTCAGATGAAACATTCATAATTTGATATTGTCCATCTTCACCTCTTGGATGTGTCATAAAACTTTTATTTAGAACTGAGATATCAGTATAATCAACAGCATATAATTTATGTTCATTAGTTACATGATAAATATCTTTTTCATAATCAAAATCAGCAAAATGAGTATTAACTCTATTAAAATCAAAATCTTTAATATCACTAAATTTTAATCTATAAACAGGATAAACAATTGGCTTAACACCATATGAATATATTGGCTTTGTATTATAATATTTACTATTTTTTCCACCTTTCCAATATTCTAATTTATCTGGATAAGAATTTATAGCATAATCACTCTGAACAAAATACTCATCACCTCTTTTCTTTAATATATGATAAATACCATCAATATTAATTATATAAAGGTCACCAAACATAGATTTAAGCTCACCATTATCATAATATGAATCTATATTAAATCCAGAAGTATATCCGGAAATAAAATTAGTATATCCAGATGTGTTTCCAATTCTATTACAATTATAATCATAATCTTTATCCATATAATTAATAAAACATGATCTATCATTAACAGTACTAAATGTGACAGCACTCATATCAAATGTGCTAATTACTTGATAATTATAAACCAACCCATTTGGAATTCTATTAACTTGATAAAATTGGTCGTTATATTGAATCCAATATGTTTTATTTGTATAAAATCCTTCAACAAAAGGGGAATCTGTAATTTTTGTTGTCCCACTCATAAAAATATTATTCTTCAATGATAGTCCTGGTTTCAAATCAGGTGTTACATAGGATGTCAGATTTGTTATAAATTCTAATTTATCAATGTAAAATCCATAATACCTATTTAATGAATAATTTTTAATATTATCTGGTGTTGCCGGAACATCATTAAATAAAAACTTCATATTTAATATATGTGGAAAAATTAAATCATTACTTCTAAATGAATCTAATATTTCTTTTTCTAATTTAAAATGTGGTTGTTCATAATATAATATTTCTTGTAAAAATTTAGATTTAGAAGTATAAAATCCATTAACATAATCTATACCATAAAATTTAGAATATTCATATTGCTTAAAATTTAATTCAAATGAATTTTCTGGAAATAAATCATTATTTGTATAATTATTATATAAGAAATAACCTATATCACTTTGATATCTCATATCAGAAAAACTAACACATTTCCATTTATCAACAATTTGAGAATAAAAATTATCCTTATTTAATTTACTTACACTAAAATCATTATATTCTTCTTCGTATGGTGTAGGATCGTCAACTCTTAATATTATAAACCCTTCAGGTAAATTATTTTTTTTTATAAATAATGGCGCTAAATATTCATAATCTTCATTATACCAATTATCCTCAACTGACTTAGCACCAGACCAATAAATATCATCAAATTGCTGACTATATTTAGAAAATGTAGTATCATTATCAGAATCATATTTAACATCAAATGCTATTTGTGATGATAATCCATCATAAAACTTAATAATCTGATCATCTAATAAATTATTTTTATTTAATAAAAAATGTTTAAATTTTTGATCTGATAATTGTTTATTGGTATCAAATGATTCTAAATATAAATTGTAATCAGAAGCAACAACTAACTTAACATTAGTTGTCAATGCTGGATTTGTTCTTAAAAGTTGAAAGCTATTATTAATCATTCATATAGTTATTTTTAAAGCATTGTTGATGTATTAGGGCTATTGAGAGTTCTTGTTGTGTAAGTTTTATTTCTAAATATTTGAAAATTAACTTCAAATTCAAATGGCCTACTTAAATTTTCTGGTTCTAAAAATATTCTTAATTTTCTAGTTACAGGGGTTGATGTTGATAAAGTTGATGGAAAAGTAACTTTATCATTTGTTCCACCAGATAATTTAAAGAAAATTTTAATTGGTAATGTGAATTTTGTACTAGCATTTATTAATTTAACTCCACCAACATCTGAATATACATAATTGTTAATATTATCAATATATGGATGAACAGTAACAGGAAAATCAGATTGATAATTAGCATCAGGAAGAGTAATTGTCAATCCAGTCCAACTAACACCACTAGTTACAGTAGAGTCAAACAAATCAATTGTAGATCCAGATGCAACACCAAGATTCCATTTATTAGAATAAAGTGAATTTCCTCTATCATCAACAGTAGAACCGGATCTATATATAGGATCAGTGCCAGAAGAATCAGATACCCAAATAAATTGATTATCAACTTGCTGATTTAACTGATCAGACGAATCAACATATGCTGCTAATGACCCATTTGCAATAGCGGTATTATAAAATCTATTATCACCAACTGTAGAAGGTACGTATTTTCTATATGAAAGTAAACCAAGTTGGTTACTAGTAGAAATATTTTCAAATTGTAAATAATAATCATCAATAGAATAAATATTATTATAATAAGTTCTCGATGTGCCGCCAAATAATGTGGCATATTCTTCACAACGAACTGCAACATTAACTGAAGCACCATTTGCTATTAAAATTTCATTTGAATTTTTAAGTAATTTAACAACAAGTTCACCTTTAGCAAGCAATATAGTTTGTTCAAGTGTTGATATTTTATCAGTTAATAATTTTAAATAAGCATTTAACATAATGACATTACCATTGGCATCCTTAAAAGATGTACCCAAATTAACATCTTGATGTGCAACATATAAATCATTAACATTATATGATTGTTGTAAATGTGTTGTCAATCCCATAGAATTAAAATTACTTAATAATTGAGATGAAATTTGATCAGTTTGTGCGTTTTGTAAAATAGTAGAACTATCATTACCAACTTGTGCTAAATCATCTGGGAATTCTATTGTTAATATATCACTCCAATCAGATTCAAGAGGAGCATTTGGCCAACCAACTTCTGATATTGATTTAACTCTAATATCAACTTTTTCATTTTGCTGTATTGAAACATCTAATTGATTTATATTTGGAGCATTAGCATCAGTAACATCTTCCACATTCCAAGTCCAAACATCTAGCGCACTATTATAAGTTCTTCCTCTTACATCACTTGAAAATTGATTCCAATTAGAAAAATATCCAGTTACAGTTGAATTTTGAGTTGAAACACTAGGATTAGTATATGCTTTAGATTGGTCTAAGACATCTCCAGTTGAGGTAGCATTTGTATAAATTGTTTGTGTCATGTTTAAATTAAAACCTTCTGTGGTGGGTTCTGAACCACCTTTGGCGCTATATCTATATTGAACCTTAAATTGTATCACCTCTTGTTTTTGTTGCTGTCCTGATGTTGTAACAACAATTGGTGCTGGAAAACTCCAAAATCCACGAATTCTGAATTTTGGTGTTTCAGTTGAAGATGATCCAGTATTTTCTGCGCTAATTTTATTTACAATAGACGTATATAATTTCGTTTGTGAATTTTGCTGATCAATTAAAGAATTTAATTGATTTTGTGCAGCTTGTTTATCAGAAACCGATTTATATTGTTTAGTGCTAACTTCCTTAGTTTTTTGCGTAATAGCGTCATTCAATTGACTTAATTGTGAATTAACAGATGTTTTTTGTGATTGTAATGCTTTTAACTTCGCTGAATTTGCAGTATTTGTCAAATGTGTATTAATTTGTACAACTTTAAAATTAGTACTATCTAAAGTAAGAACATTTGGTGTAGAACCGAATTTACTAGGAATATTTTTAACAATCATATCCTTTAATACTGATCCATAATCATATACAGTTTCACTATAATATTTATTCATTGAAACTGTATTATTAGTATCTAATACTAAATCATTACTATAAAAACAAGTACCATATGACCAAGTTGATGCTACTATACCAGAATCTGTATTAATTGGCTTAACAAAAACTACATTATATTCATCATAACCAATTGTCACTTTAATTGATTTATTAGATAATGTTGGACTATAAAATTTTAACGCTTTTGAAATAATTGGCACAGGCTCTAAACCTTCAGTTCTTTCTAAAATAACTCTAAAATTAGATTTAGCTGTACTAATCTCTTTAATTTTCCATTTTGTTGATGAATTTTTTTTATTAATAATTAATTCATCACCAATTGCTAAAGTATTTGTATTACCAGAATAATCGTAATATGTAATTGAACCTAACGCATACCATAATTTTTTATTAATAGTGTCATTATCAACGCCAACAACATCAAAAGTACCATAATATTGTAATTTCTCATAATCTAAATCAAATTGCTGTTCATCATAAGGCTGATTAGAAAACATCACACCATAATTTTTTGGATTACCATACCAAGTTGTTAAATCATCAATACTTATATTATTTTTATTTAAAAATCTATTTTCAAAATCTTTTTTAGATGTTAAACCATCTGTAGTATAATTTCCAGATGTATCTTTTTGAAATTTAATAATATATCTGCGAGATAATACTTTATTAACTTTTATATCTATTTGATCGGTTAAATCAAGTTCAACCGCTAGCATAGGATTAGACAACGATTCAAAAAATGAATTATTAATTGATGTAAATTTTGATACTGTATTTAAATTATCAATTGGATCTGGCTCACGGTTTAAGTCATCAACATAAACCCTTCTCATAGTTGTACCATCTGATACATATGCAGTTGAGTCTGCTAAACCAGCTAGTTTTCTAATATTTCTATTAGCGATATCTAATTCATTTTTTAATTGACCAACTGTTGGAAATTGATATGTTGATGATGTTCCATCACTATTCATTAAATTAACACTAACAACCGAATTTCTATTAGTTACAACATCATTTAATTTGGTTATAACTTCAATTGAATTCTTATTTAATAATGCTAATTGTTCTGCAAAAGATACAAAGGTGTTTTTCTGATTTATCATTTTGAACGATTTAATTTTTTATTATATATAAAAAAATTAACTCTACAAAATATTTTTTACTATTAAATGAAACACCTTTGTAAATTAATAATAGTTATTATCTTCTATTACTTTACTTTTTTTCTTTAATGCCACAATTCCTTGACCATCTGTTAATTGCTCAATAACATTATAATATTTTAAAGTCATTTGATAATCTTCTCTATTAAAATCATGTATCATTACAATAACATTTTCATCTATCATATCATATATTGCTTTAGCACAATATTTTCTTGCTCTTCCATCTATTAACACTTTAGTAAATTTCAAATTATTATTTTTTGGAAATTCAATATAATTCTTAAATTGTTCATATCTACATGGAATTGGATCTGGTGTATGTGCTGCAATATAATTCAATTCAATATTTTCTATATTGTAATTATCAACAGCAATTTGAATATTATTAATCCAATCTTTATCATGCTCAATAGATATTACTTTTTTTACTAATCCAGAAAAATATAAGGTAGAATTACCTGAACCCCATTCTAAAAAAATATCATCTTTATTCAAATATTTTTCAATAAACTCATATTCATATTTGTGCATTAGTGGTGTAAAAAAACTTAATTTATTCATATTTTATTTTTATTTTTATAAATTTAAACCAATAAATTTATTTTATCTATCAAATCCTGAGACATCCAATTCTTATATTCTCCAACCACGCCTTTACCAGGATTAAAATTTGGTAAATTTTTATCATTAACATTAGGTATTACATCCCCAATTTTTTTACCAATATAATTTTCAATTATCAATTTTTGATTATTAAAATCTAATAATATATCTTCATAATTCAACACAAGCATATTATCCTTATATTTCATCCATCCATCAATATGTAATTTCCACCTATTTACATAATTTTCAGGCTCAATTATAACATGAGGATCTGGTGAATATGGCAGCAAAAAATCTCTACCAATATCATCAGGTTTACTAAAAATCCAATCTTCAAATTTTGGAAATCTATCTAAATCTTTAGGAAATGGTATAAACTTATAATAACTAACCAAAACATCTTTAACATCTCTTTTTAAATAAATAACTTTATACTTCTCAAATAAAAAATCTAAATAAGACAAAACAAATTCAACTTGATGATGTGATTTACAAACTATATTTTCAATATACGAATTAACAACAATATCTTTATATGTATAATGTTTATAGTTTTCTAAAGTATATGGTATAGACTGTGGAATAAAACCAATAGTATGAAATTCTCCATTCTTATCATAATTTATTAAATTTATTAGCAAGTGAGTACCTGACCGTTCGTGAGTTATTACTATTATTGGCTTCATTTATATTTTAAAATTATTTCCTTACATTTTTTAATAAATTGATATGCATTTATTTTATCTTGAGTTGCAATATCAAAAAATCGTATTTCAAATTGATGATATAGCCAATCATCATATGTTGTACCATTACCATACCGTTTATTTAAACATTTCCATTTTTTATTTAATGACGAAGTTATTTCAAATAATTTTACATTCACGCCATATTTTGGAGCAACCCAACTAAATTCACCACCACAATCATATTCGTCTCTCAATTTGAAAGATGGACTATTCAATTTTTCATAAACTTTTTTTGTTATTCCAAAACAAGCTGGAGCAGCATAAACAAAATTAGGAGTTCTAGTTTGATTTACCTGTTCAACACCTATAATAGAATTATCATCTGAAATTTGATCAACTATATATTCATATAATTTAGGTTTTAATGGAATGCAATCAATATCAAAAAATATTAAGATATCAAAATCTAAACTTTTTATTTTTTGATCCATCCAATCATGATGAAATGATAAATCTGTAAATTCTTGGTTCAATTCCATATTAAATGTATCAAAAACTTGCTTTTGACATTCAACAACTCTTTCAGGAATATTATTCATATAACAAGAAAAAACCTGTACATTTCTACCATTAATTTCCATAAACTATCAAATAATCAACGCCTTTTTTAGTGATAAATATTTTTTCTCCATCATCAAAAATTTCCATTTTATCTGGAATAATATTCCATTCTTTTAATTTTTTAACTAAAAATAATTCATTTTTTCTTCTATCAGAATTTGTCCATTGACGATTTCCTGATTTATGATCAAAATAAAGATGATAAATTTTAACTTGTGGTATAACAATTAAATCATAACCTTTTCTAAATATATTATAAGTAAATACTGTTTCTTCTCTATGAGATGATGGCGACATTTCTAAAGGATAATCATCAGCAACAATTCTATTAAAAAAATAATTAGAATATAAATGCTCTACTTTTTTTATATCTTTTGATTGTTCGTGAACCATTTGAATATTAAATTCTGAATAAATGTTTTCTATTTTAGAATAATATCCATTTTCTTCCTTCGGCCTTTTATCAGGATTATCTTTATAAAATGAATATAAATATTTATCTATAATAATACCTGACATTGCACCAATATTAGGCTTAATATTTTTAACTAATATTTCTAATGTATTACTAGATAAAATATTATCATCATCTGTTTTAAAAACCCAACCATCTTCTATATTTTCTAGTCCTATCTGAAGAGCTGGTACAGCTCCTTTACATTGACCATAAAAATAATCAAATTCAATATTTTTTTCTTTGAATAAAACTAAAATATTTTTTAATATTTGAAAATCATAAAATTTTTTTTGTTTACTATCATCAATCAAAACTACTCTATATGGAGAGTAGGTTTGACTGAAAATTGACATTAAACAAAGTGGTAAAGTTGTTTCGTATCTATCACAAGTTGTCAACAGAATAGTAACTTTATTCTTCTTCATATATTCTAAGAACTTCTTTTACAACATCTTCTGGTTCAGGTAAATAATCATATAATGTTTTACCTTCTGGAATTTTATCAATAGTATCTGTATAAAATTCTGTATGTCTTATTTCAAGATCATCTAGTAGTAAAGATTTTTGCATTGCTCTTGTTTTATAAGATTGTGTGCCATTTCTAAATGGTAGTATATGCTCAGCATGTTTACAAGTTGGCATAACGACAATCCAATTATCAAATGCGCCAGCAATATGTAAAGGTGATGAATCGTTAGTTACAAGCACCTTTGATAATGATATAAGAGCAATAAGTTCACCTAATGTTGTTATATCTCTGAAATCATAACCACCTGGGGGGCAAGTAACTGGAAGATAACCTTGTTTTTCATCAATTGTTTTACCAATAAGAACTACTGACAATTTTTCAGATAAGCCGTCAATCACTTTTTGCCACCACTCAATTGGAAATGTTTTACTTGGCCACCATTTTCCTGGATGAACAAGTACCATTTTTTTATCATGTGGCTTATCTTTCATCATATCAATAACTGATGCAACATCTTCAACATCAAGTTTAAGTTTAATAGTTTTGTCTTCGTTTGGAATAGTTCTTTTTATCATTGACATTGTTGCAAAATCTGTTGGATGAAAAAGAACGTGTGATAATTTATGTTCAGTTTGCTCATCATCTGGGCAAGTATGCATTGTGATTACAGCATCTTGCATACCTTTCCATTGATCATAATCGAAAACTGGCATATCAAGATGTTCAAACAATCTTGGAAAATGAGTAACAACAAATATGTTAGCATCTGGATATAATTTTTCAGTATATCTAATTGCTGGTTCAGCACAAAGTTGGTCTCCCATACCTGCAGTTACAGATATTAATATATTTCTTTGATAATTATATTCTGGTGAGTCTATTTTCCATTGTTCAATATCTTTTTTTAGAACATCTAAAAGAATTTCTTTTGGTGCACCAGCATAATGAACAATATATGAATCAAGTCTTGAAATTCCCATAAATTTATCTAACATATCCATCCTATTAAATTTATATTCAAGATCAAACATGTCAATTTTATCGTTAATAATTCTAAGATTAATAAATGGCTGGTCTGTTTCAACAAAATCAAAACCTCTTGGCAACTTAAAAATCTGTTTATGCATTCTAGATATTACCATAACACCAGAATTATAAAATGTACCATTCCATTTTTTTACTTTTATTGGTTCTTTATAATATTCTGATGCTTGTTCTATATATTCAAATCTTGGTGAAAAACGACCCTCATTAAACATCCCTAACTTATTTTCAGGAACAATATCAAAAATATTTGGGGTGTCTTCTCTAATAATAAGATCAATATCTAAGTATAATATTCTTTTATATTTATTTAAAAGCTCGTGAATATGAAACTTATTCCATTTTTGAGTGATATAATTTGTATCATGTTCTGTGATATTTAAAAAATCAGCATTTATTTTTTTTGCATATTTTTTAATTGATGGTAACGTGGTAATGCTTAAATTTTCATAAAAGGCGCCAATTGAGATAGTTAAAACTAAATTGTCTTTTTGTAACATAATTAATATATTATTTTTATTTATTGTATAATAAAAAAAAATAATTGTTTAAAATTTTAAAATTTTAAACATAATAATTGTTGACATCAAAAGAAACTTTAAATAAAAGAAACTTTAAGAGGAGTATAAGTAGTAATATTGTTTCCTAGTTCACCGTGATAATTATAACCCCAACCCCAAACTTGACCATGATTATCTATTACTATATCATGATTCCATCCTTGTGAAATTTTACAAAATGTTTTTTTAGCACCATGTATTGATACTGGTGTACATTGATTTATTATTGAATTATTTCCAAGTTGACCATAATTATTATAACCCCAACCCCATATTTGACCATGATTATCTATTCCTATCGTAGATTCACCAAAACTACCAATTCTACAAAATGTTTTTTTAGCACCTTGTATTGATACTGGTGTACATTGATCTATTGTTGAATTATTTCCTAATTGACCGTATATGCCACGTCCCCAGCTCCAGACTTGACCATAATTATCTATTCCAATAGTAGATAAAGCTTTAGGACGAATTTCACAAAAGGTCTTTTTTGTACCTTGTATTGATACTGGTGTACATTGATCTATTGTTGAATTATTTCCTAATTGACCATAATTATTATAACCCCAACCCCAAACTTGACCTATATTATCTATACCAAGCATAAAATTTAATCCGGCACAAATTTTACAAAATGTTTTTTTAACACCGTGTATTGATACTGGTGTATGTTGTTCTGTGCTTGTATTATCTCCTAATTGACCCTTTCTATTATAACCCCAACACCACACCTGTTCATTTTTATCTATTCCTATTGAAAAATTTTGTCCGAAACTAATTTTACAAAATGTCTTTTTTATGCCGTGTATTGATACGGGTGTACAATGAATCCCCACTGAATTATCGCCTAATTGACCATAACTATTATAACCCCAACCCCATACTTGGCCATGATTATCTATTCCTATTGACCCGGCGACAATTTCACAAAATGTCTTTTTAGCACCTAATATTGATACTGGTGAATATTTAACTATTGTTGAATTATTTCCTAATTGACCAAAACTATTATAGCCCCAACCCCATACTTGACCATTTTTATCTACTCCTATTGAAAATTTATCTCCACCACTAATTTCACAAAATGTCTTTTTAACCCCGGATATTGATACTGGCGTACACTTATTTAGCATAATACCTAATTGACCGGCATCATTAGCACCCCAACTCCAAACTTGACCAATATTATCTACTCCTAGTGAAAATCTATCTCCACCACTAATTTCACAAAATGTTTTTTTTGTACCATGTATTGACACTGGTGTAAATTCTATTATTTGTGAATTATTTCCTAATTGACCATTGAAATTATAACCCCAACCCCAAACTTGACCTCCATTATCTATACCCATTGTAAAGTTATATCCAGATGATATATTACAAAAAGTTTTTTTTGTACCTTGTATTGATACTGGTGTACATTTATTTATTATTGAATTAACACCCAATTGACCATTATTATTATAACCCCAACCCCAAACTTGACCTCTATTGTCTATACCCATTGTAAAATACGTGTTAGTAGAAATTGTACAAAATGTTTTTTTTGTACCTTGTATTGACACAGGTGTACATTGTTGTGTTTGTGTATTATCTCCTAGTTCACCAAAAGTATTATAACCCCAACCCCAAATTTGACTATTTTTATCTATTCCTATTGTATGATATTGCCCAGTACTAATTTTACAAAATGTTTTTTTTGTACCATGTATTGACACTGGTGTACATTCTCTTATTTGTGAATTATTTCCTAATTGACATTGATAATTAGCACCCCAACCCCAAACTTGACCTCTATTATCTATACCCATTGTATGAGACCAAGTATCAATTTTACAAAATGTTTTTTTAACACCGTGTATTGATACTGGTGTACATTTATTTATTGTTGAATTATCTCCCAATTGACCAGTAAAATAATTATAACCCCAACCCCAAACTTGTCCATTTTTATCTAATCCTATTGTAGTATATTGACCGGCAACAATATTTAAAAATGTTTTTTTAGTGCCTAATATTGAAACTGGCACTTGTTTATTAATTATCGAATTATCACCAACTTGTCCATAAGTATTATACCCCCAACCCCATGTTAAATTATTACCATAAAAAATTGAATAACCATTTCCTGCAGCAATTAAATAAATAGAAAGCTGACAATAATTCCTAAAGTTTAATAATTGATTTTTAGAACCAACATAACTTGGATCAAAAGTTCCAGTTGCATCAACAAAAGCAGATACTAAGTTTCTTCCAACATTAATATCACTATAAACTTCAGTTGTTACATCTTGAAAAGTAAATGTTGTCGTATTTGGTACTGACATTTATTTATTTTTTAATTTCTTAATTTCTTCTTTTAGTGAAGCAATTTCGTATATTAATAAGTCAATATACGCGACTTTTAATTTACCATCTTCAGCAGTTCTTACTAATTCAGGATGGGTCTTTTGTAATGTTTGAGCAATGACACCATATCTGGTTATATTTGGTTCTGTTTTTAATTCAAAAGATTTATATTCTATTTCAATTGGGGTTAAATCAATTGGTTTTATTTTTGTTTTATCTCTCTTATCTGAACTTAAAATAAAGTTGGTTGCTGTTACAGAACTTGAAAAAGTTGCATTATAATTATTATCAATAGTCATTCCACCAATCCAAGTTCCAGTTGAATCAATCATTCCAATTCGTGACCATCTATCAGAAGTACTATTATTTGCTTTAAATTGCACAGCACCACCATAATAACCATTCGAAATAGTTCTTATATTACTGTAATTATCATTTAAATTTAAATTTCCACTAACAGTTACAGTTGTTCCATCATCAGTCATTATAGAATTACCCACAGTTGAAACACTTGTGAATTTAACAACTGTATTATTTGTACCTGACACCGTTACAGAAGTACCACTTGTACCATTAGCACCATTATTTCCAGAACTACCTGATGTTCCAGAACTACCTGATGTTCCTCTTGTCCCTGATGTACCATTTGTACCTGAACTACCTGAACTACCTGAACTACCTGAACTACCATTTGCACCTGAACTACCTGAACTACCATTTGCACCTGAACTACCTGAACTACCATTTGCACCTGAACTACCTGAACTACCTGAACTACCATTTGCACCTGAACTACCTGAACTACCATTTGTACCTGAACTACCATTAGTTCCAGATGTACCATTTGTTCCAGAACTACCAGATGTTCCAGAACTACCAGATGTTCCTCTTGTTCCTGATGTACCATTTGTGCCTGAACTACCTGAACTACCATTAGTACCTGATGTACCATTTGTGCCTGAACTACCTGAACTACCATTAGTACCTGATGTTCCATTTGTGCCTGAACTTCCTGACGTACCGTTAATTCCAGAACTTCCAGAACTACCTGATAAAGCTTTATTTAATTGAACAATATTATTATTGGAATCAACACCTAAAAGTAAAGTTGCGGTATTATCAGTAATTAACCTAGCAGCCATTAAATTATCTATTGATGCCTGTTTTAAAATTAATGCAGTATTTTTAATATATGATGATCCAGGTAATTCTTGTGCTGAATGATAATACCATGTCTCATCACCAGTTACAGAATATGGACAACCAGATATTGTTGAAGTTAATTTTACTATTGAAAACCTTTTAAAATCATAAACAGATGCCATTTCTATTATAGTAACATATAATCTAGCGGAATCACTACTAAACGTTGCATCATTCCTAATAGAAAATGGTTGAATAGTAGAACCAGAATTATAATCATAACTTGAAGTATAATGTGTTGGATTATAAAAAGTTAATCCACCAGTATTATTAGTTGCACTATCTACTATAACATTTATTTTATAAGAATCAACCTCTCTTACATCTGATCCCCAAATACAATTATTAAAAGTGGCATATCCACCAGAAATTCTTAAATAATATGATCCAGTGGTTGTATAAGCTATGTTATTAAACACCGGATTCGTAAATACAACAGCATTAGATCCAAAATTTAAATTCTTAGTTGTTATAGCTTCTATTTTTATTGCTATAGTGTTACCTGAAAATATTCTATTTTGTGTAAAGGTGATAGCACTTAATATTATAATTTTATAAGGTGTGGTAGATGGTGCCGCTGTAGCCCAAGCATTAACTAATTCTTGCTCCGTACTAGCTGTTAATTGAGTCTCTGGTGTCGTTGGACTTATTCCAGAACTACCTGACGTGCCATTCGTTCCTGACGTACCATTTGTACCAGTTCCTGATGAGCCTGAGGTACCATTAATACCTGAGGTACCATTAATACCTGAGGTACCATTAATGCCTGATGTACCATTAATGCCTGATGTACCATTAGTCCCAATTCCAGATGAACCTGATGATCCATTAGTACCAGATGTACCATTAGTAGCAGAAGAGCCTGAAGTTCCTGATGTACCATTAGTAGCAGAAGAGCCTGAAGTTCCTGATGTACCGTTAGTAGCAGAAGAGCCTGAAGTTCCTGATGTACCGTTAGTTCCTGAAGTTCCTGAAGTTCCTGATGTACCGTTAGTTCCTGAAGTTCCTGATGTGCCGTTAGTTCCTGAAGTTCCTGAAGTTCCAGATGTGCCGTTAGTTCCTGATGTGCCAGAACTTCCTGATGTGCCAGAACTTCCTGATGTGCCAGAACTTCCTGATGTGCCAGAACTTCCAGAACTTCCTGATGTACCATTAGTTCCTGATGTGCCATTAGTACCAGAACTTCCTGACGTACCAGAAGAGCCAGAACTACCTGAAGATCCTGAACTACCTGATGATCCAGAAGTTCCATTTTCAACATAAGATATAACAAGATTATGATTCAATAAGAATAATGTAGAATTAGATGCAACCCATGTAACACTAAATTCAAACCAAGAGCCGTGATCAATTCCATTATTCAATTCAAAAATTACAAAATTATCATAATTCACATTATCATAAATTCTAATTCTTGATATTCCATTAGTATTTAAACTACTCAACCAACCATCAACATAAATATTATTACCATTAAATTCACTAATATAAATTTTTGAAACGTTCCAAAAATTTATATCATTATCAAATTTTAAATATGTATAACCTGGATCAGAATGAGTTATACCTGTTAAAAATTTATAAGGCTGACTATCACCACCAAAAACACCAGATGATCCAGATGAACCGCTAGTTCCTGATGAACCAGATGAACCTGATGATCCATTAGTACCTGAACTACCTGAGCTACCTGAACTACCAGATGTACCATTACCAGCTTCTGTGTAAGTTAGAACTATATTTTCATTTAATGTAAATGTGCCATTTGAATCCACAATTGATACTATTAAAGTACACCATGATGCGGACCATTGAGTAATAGAATTTAATGTGAACACATAAAAAATATTTGAATTAATTCTATCAAAAATTCTAATTCTTGACATACCATGATCATTTAAAGTATTAAGCCAAGACTCTATATTTACATTATCACCATTAATATCACTAATATAAATTTCTGTTGGATTACTAACATCATTAAATTTCAAATATGAAAATCCAGGATTAGAAGCTGTATTACCAGTTAAAAAAGTATATGGTTGGCTATCTCCGCCAAAAATACCATCTATACCTGAACTACCTGAGCTACCAGATGTTCCAGCAAAAGTTTTTAAAATTAAATTAACATCTGATACACCACCAACAAACCAATACTCAATAATATCAGCACTACTAGCTTTTAAACCTACTGTTAAACCTTCATATCTATACGCACTAATTAAAAATGATAACGCAGCACTCTTACAAATATCTATAGTTGAACCTATATATGGTCCATATTTAGTATCTACAGGTGCTGTTGTTTTTGATAATATATTATCGGATAAATTTATTGCCATTTTTATATTCTGTTTTTTATATCACTCTTATATCTGTCGAGCCTAATGATGTAATTTTATGTGCTACATATATTTTAAATGATGCGGTCCATAATCCATCAGGACTTATTATTGATAAGTTTACTGGAGCTTCAAATAAATCATTAGAGTCAATACCAATATTTCCACTATTCAAAGCATTTTCATACCATTTTGTTTTTGTTGTAAATCCATTAAATACAGCAAACCAAGGCCATTCATTTACCGCAGCAAAATTCATATTTATTGTTCCACCTCCACTTGCTACCACTTTAGTATAACCAATACCCGTTTGAATTATTGTTACGATATCTGAAGCTGTTTTTACACTTGATTCTTTACCATAAAAATATGGATACCAACCATTTATTATTATATTATTAGATGCAAATCCAGTTGAACTACTTTGTGTTGCATTAATACTTCTAACTGCTGGTGTTCTAACATCATTTGATCCCTTATTATCCTTTTTTACTAAACCTGAATTATATGATCCAGTTCCATTATATATAGTTATACTTGGACTTTCACCAGCAGTTATTGGTATCGTATAATTATCAGTATAAATTAAAGTATATTTATAATTAGGATTATTATTATCAACATAACCAAATTGTGCTGCTATATCTGGTTGTGATGTTATTGTTGGTGATGATGATCCTATTTGAGATGTACTATTTCTAAATATTGTCAATAATGTAAATGAACCTGCATCATTTTTAGTACCAGATAATGTTAAAATAGGACTAATAATAGATCCAACTTCATATGAATATATTAAAGGATTTGGTGTTATTATTATTGTTGGTAATGTATATGTTGGTTGAACCGTTGGAAAAAGTAAATCACTAAATAATCCTACAAGTGTTTTATTCATTAAGCTACCAGCCGTTGTTCCAGCCGCTATTCCACCGACTGTTACCGGCATTTGTAATCCACTATCTAATGTTGCATTAAATATAGTTTGTGCAGAAAGAGATGTATATTCTAATCCAGTATTAGGAATAAATTGTAAATTAGTTCCGTCTTTTCCGTTTGTCCCGGAACTTCCTGATGTTCCATTAGTTCCAGAAGTTCCAGACGTACCATCATTTCCAATACCATCTGTACCATCTATACCTGAACTACCAGATGTTCCATTAATTCCAGAACTTCCTGATGTTCCGTTAGTGCCTCGAATACCAGAACTTCCAGAGGTTCCTGAACTACCTGATGTACCATTAATACCAGAACTACCTGATATACCATTAATACCAGAACTTCCAGAGGTTCCTGATGTACCATCGCCTCCAGCAGCGCCATTCAAATTTGTCACCCAACTCGATGCAGTTCCACTTCCAATTATATCAGTAATATAAAATGTTAATTCTCCTGTTAAAAAAGCATAAGACTCTACATAACCAAGTACCGCATTTCCTGTAGTTGACACTATAATATTCTGATAAACTGAATATGACAATCCAGTTGTTGTTGTTATAATTTGTGTCAATCCAGTTGATAAAATAGAAAGATTGAGGGTATCAAAAGAAACACCTCTATATAAATCTGATATTCCTCTTATTCCTGAACTTCCTGATGTACCATTAGTTCCAGATGTACCATTAATTCCAGATGTACCTGATGTACCATTAATTCCAGATGTTCCAGCAAAAGTTTTTAAAATTAAATTTTCATCGGCTATTCCACCAACAAACCAATATTCTATAATATCATCACTATTTACTTTAAGTCCAACAGTCAAACCTTCATAACGCCATGATAAATCTAAATATAACAGACAATTATCAATTGTATCATTTAAAGTAGGACCTAAATATGGGCCATATTTAGCATCTGCTGGTTTTGTGGTTTTAGATAGTATATTATCAGATAAATTTATTGCCATTTTATATTTTTATTTTTTAAATCATCGTATATCTGTTAAACCTAATGTTGTTACAGATTGTGCAACATATATTTTAAATGTTGTAGTCCATAATCCATCTGGACTTATTATTGATAATATTGTTGGAGCAGAAAATAAATCTGTTGGTAATAATCCAATATCACCATTATTAAGTGGATTTGTAGAATCTGTCCATTTTGTTTTTGTCGTAAATCCATTAAATACAGCAAACCAAGGCCATTCGCCAACAGCAGCAAAATTCATATTTATTGTTCCACCACCACTTGTTACTACTTTGGTATAACTAGAGCTTCCTGAACTACCTGAGCTTCCTGAACTACCTGATGTACCTGATTGAATTATTGCTACAATATCTGAAGCTAATTTTTGGCTTGATGTTTTACCATAAAAATATGGATACCAACCATTTATTGTTATATTATTAGATATAAATCCAGATAAACTACTTTGTGGAGCATTAATACTTCTAACTGCAGGTGTTCTATTATCATAAATACCCTTATTATCTCTTTTAGGTATACCAGAATTATAATTCACTGATCCATTATATATGGTAGTACTTGGATTTTCACCAACAGCTATTGGTATTGTATAATTTAAATCTGTTGTGCTTAAAGCATATTTATAATTAGGATTATTTTCATCAGAATAGCCAAATTGTGGTGATATATTTCCCTGTAATGTAATAATTGGTGATGATGTTGTTCCTATTAGACTACTATTTCTATATATATTTAATAATATAAATGAGCCAGCATCATTTTTGAGTCCAGATAATATTAAAATAGGACTAATTACAGATCCAATCTCTTGAATTAAACCAATTGAACTTGATATACCGATTACTGGTATTGTATATGTTGATAGTATTGTAGGAAAAAGTAGAGCGTCTACTATTTGTACTAATGATTTTCCGGCTAAACTACCAGCTGTTGTTCCAGCTGATATTCCACCAACACTTGTTGGTACAGTTAATGATGAATTTATAGTAGTATTATAAATTGTTTGTGCAGAAAGTGAAGTATATTTAAGACCAGAATTTGGAATAAATTCTAAATTCGCACTGGAACCTCCTCCAGTAGGATCATTATCCATTAAGATTCTTCGTATAGAAGAATCTGTTCTTATCCACAATTTTTCATCTACTTCATTAAGAAATAATTCTCCAACATAAACATCAGTTGGAGCCCATGCTGGAGTTGAAGTATGATCATCATTAGGTGCTGTTGTTGCACTTAATGTAGGTATATCTGTTCTCTTTATTATAATTCTAGCATTTTTATCAAGCTTAGCCATTTAAATTAAAAAATTGTTTTTTCTTTATATATAATTTTTATATTTTCATTTTTATTAAACGCTATTAAGTCCGCCATTTATCACATTATATAATAATGCTGGAGTATTTACTGGAACGACAGAATTTAGACCATCATCAAACACCTCACCACTTGGATAGTCATCAGTATCAATCAAAATGTTCCAATCATATAAATAAATTGTCTCACCTGAAATAATATTATTTTGTATATTATTAGAATTTAATATTGAATTTAATGGTACTGGTAATCTACTTTTTCCATCTGAACCAATAAAAACT
>Ga0302285_10000301_pt1 | contig 28534 bp, 17 predicted proteins | sample III_Fen_E2_2_FD_200455 | JGI IMG/M metagenome (GOLD analysis project Ga0302285, IMG submission 200455) | Peat permafrost microbial communities from Stordalen Mire near Abisko, Sweden - III_Fen_E2_2 | ecosystem: Environmental > Terrestrial > Soil > Wetlands > Permafrost | place: Sweden: Abisko... | reverse complement strand
TAATTTTTTTTAAACATAACAACCCCCCCCCCCCCCCCCCCCCCCACCCTCCCCCATTTAGAAAGTTATTCATCTAAAAAAAAAGATTTTTCAAAAAAAAGTAATTACTTGATTCTTGCTGCTCAGGGAATTAGAAAACATTCTCATTTGAGCTGGGAAGACTGTCATTTTGATAAACCAATTCAGCTGACTATTAGGGTTCTCCTGAGGAATAGATATCTCCTCCTGCTGGTACTGCTGCAGTAGCAGTTGCAGATGGGTCTGATGTTTTCAGTGATACCTTGAGATTGAACTCTTTTTGAGCTTTGATCTCAGCTTCCTGCAGTTTTAACTTCAAAACCTCATAATTCGTAAGTAGATGTCTATCATCCTAATGTACAGCAGTGTTGCTATTAGTATTGAACTCTTCTTACTACTATGGAATTGTCAGTTCATTCTCCAATATTTCCTATTTCTGATTCTATTCTTTAATGGAATCTTCTACTTTGCCATCATGTTCCCTTGAATTACGTTGAGAGTTGTTGTAATTTTCATGTATCCTGATAGCATCAGTAGTAGTAATCAAATTTCTTAATTGCTGAGGATCGAATGTATCGTTTTTATACAAATTATTATTATTACTCTCTTAATGATCTTCTTCTATGCGATTTTAATTATTTTGATTGCTGTCTTGATCAACTACGGAAGAATGATTGCTTGGAGGAGGGAAATCAGGGATGCTACTGCCATTTCGATTATCTTTTATGGTTTCTTAATTCAGTAATTAATGAAATTCATCTGTTTAATTGCTAGCATTGTTTGGTAGATTATTCTATTGTTGTTTCTGTTCTTCCAGAGAGCCACTATGCTACTGCTGACTCTAATCCTTCAAGATCTGTTGATTGTTCTATTCAAGTGATGATTTCACTGACAGCAGCAACTACTACGATCCTTCTTTCCCTTTCGATATTCCTGGTACTTGCAGATTATTTACGCTCTTGAGTTTAAACCCAGGTATGTCTTCATAATTTTAAGCTATTTGAATCAACTGGGAACCTTAATTAGACCCTGTATGGTGTCTATCCTTCATAGGATTACTCTCATGACTAGCGCTAAGAGCCTACTGTGAATCTCCTCTAATTCCACTGCTTTGTTATGATTTCTACTGCTGCTGTAATTCCAATTCTTATTATTCTTTCTTCTTTAATCTCAGCTGTGATATTTACGACTCAATCGAGCTATTATGACTATTTTTAATGATTTATTACATTTATTGCTGCTGATTGTCTAGTTGATACTTCATCTATTCACTGTTTGTATTCTGCTCCTCGCTTTGAAACTGCTAATCTTCTTACTACTCATAATACCTAGCTGTTCCTGTTTCATTGGATTAATTCGTTTCATCAGGAGTTGATTTTCTTGTGTAAATCGCCTTGGGTGCACCATGCAAAGCTGATTAAGCAACACGCGTGTCTTTCGTCATCGGAGAGAGATTCGAAGGTGGTTTTTTTAATTATAATTGAGTTTATGCTTGTTAAGATTGCTCTAATTGCTTGAGTTGTAACTCCGATTCAAGTAATTATTGTTGTCTCTGTTATTGTTGAGTGTATAAATCCAATTACTGCTAATGTTTCTATTTCTGCATAAGCTAGTATTCTCTTAATTGCTGCTGTTATTAAACCTATTATTGTTGTAACAACTGCTGCTGTTGCTGCTGCTATTGCTAGTGTAACTGTTGCTGCTGTTATGATTCCTTTGGTTAAATTTATTACTTTTCATGTTATTATTATGATTTCTATTGGAGGTCTTCATAGAGTTACTGTTATTCTTGTGGATAATGCAATTCTTTGGAATATTGTCCGCTTGACGAATTATGAATAACTGTTGAAGATAACTTGGAGTCTTCATGTCTTTGAGAACTGCTATTCACAGTGTCTTCGAAGCAGTGCACCTGCTGGAATTGCCCTTAGTGTTTGTCAGACTGTAATCCTTGAGGCTGATGATGCTATTAAGCTGATAACCTTAGTTCGTTAGAAGCTAACTACCTTTCTCTTAATGTTCGTTCTTCTTATTTCCTCTTCAATTCAGTCAATCTCAAGAGCTATTCTTGATGGTTCTGCTTCTGTCTTAATTCAGAATACTATTACTGTTATCTCTGCTCTTTCTCTTTCTCCGCTGTATGTCTATTATATCCTTGAGCAGCGGTTCTCTTAGCGCATTCAGCTTCTAAATCAAATGAATCCTCTGGGACATTCTCTGATTCCAGTTCATTTTCTTCTTTGAATTGCCCAATTCGTTATTACAATTAACTCTTATTCTCCTTGTTAACACTGCTAACTCTGCCAGCACCAACACCAACACCTGTGAATCCTTGTAAGAGACTATCTAATTCCTCTAGACTGATTCGCTCTGCTTCATCTAGCTTTGTCATGGCCTCAATTAAATCTGAGAATCTCCCTGAGTATTTGCATCGAAACTAGAATAATTTCTATGCAAACACATCCTAATAGAAGCACACTTCTTCGCCTTGCAACTCATAGCACTCGTCCATTTCAGCGAGCAAGCCTGCGTGCATAATCACCATGCCTAAACTGAAGATGTTACTCTTATCGATGTCGTGCTCTGGCTGCCATGCACCTTCCTAATAGCCCTAAAGGAAGAGAGATTTAATAAAAGCAAGTCTAAACTATCCCATAATTAAGGCATTTTAAAGTAAAAATAGTACCGAAAGCAACGCAGGGGAGATGTATGTGTGTGGTGGAGGTGGTGCACCTGAATTCGATGCAATTTTCAAGTAAAGTGAGCTTTCATCGATGATAAACTAATCTGCTATTTTGGCACCTCCTTCTGCAGTGCTAAGCAAGATCGTCGAGGGATGGATGTTTTGATATGAATACCCTTAGGATTGTAAGAATTTCAGTCCATCTATTACTGACTAGCAGATCGAAGTGAGCTGAGCTTCAGAGAAATCTTAGCCTGCTTATTGATACTGAGTAATCCTGCTGAGAATGTTCTCGCTGAAATACTCGTACAATGCATAGATTTTATAGAATGTGCTGCAGAGTTCAGACTCCTTTTTCGTAGCTAACTCTGCAAATAAAGTATTAACAAATATTAGCCATAAATCTCAAAGAAGAGAGGGTGATAAAATATATATTTTATGAGTACGTAGCAGAGTGACTGCTGAGGGATGTCTTGCAGCCTATCTCTTCTGGTGTTTAATCAATGCAGCCTCATACTGATCCTCCTCGTTGTAGTTTAATTGTTTCAGGAAATACAGCTGCTACTCAACTTCAATGGTATTATTTGCTGGGTTGTTGCCGATATTATTCTAATTGATCTTGCTCTCCAAAAGGACACCATCTCCATAGATAAGATCTCGCTCATCGCTCAGAATACTCATCTTTTCCATCAATTGCTTGTAGCCACCATCTGATGCATCATTTTGATTTGTTTCTCCTCCTAAGGAGAATTGATTTCCCATTGGTATTTCTTATATGTGACTCTTATTAATATCTCTCTCTCTTTCTTTATCTACTTTGTGGTATCTTGATCTTCTTTTTGTGCTGTTTGTGTAGTTGCTTCTAGCTTCCTATTCTGCAGACTGTAGTCTGTTTTTGTAAAGAGTTGTTAGTTTTTGAATTTGATTTTGTTTCTTTGTTGAGAATCATCATTATCATCATCATCTCCCCTCCCTTCTTTTATTATCCAACAGAAAACATAATATTAGGAATTAAAATACTTGCATGCATGGATAGCAACTCTAATTATTCTCGCAAAACTATTAGCAAAAACACACACAAGAATTATTTTGTATTTAGTACTAGACTCGCATAATTTCTACTTTCAAAACAATCCACAAAACGAACTATCTTTCCACACACTGTCAACTCAAAGACAAGAAATATTTCCTTTCTTTCTTTGTCTTTTATTCATTTTAGTGCAGCCTTTCTCAAGCGCAATTCCCTATCTTTCTTCTATTCTTGAATCTCCTTGATTTTTTCTTGCAGTGCTTTCTTTTCACTCTAAGCACAAAAACGATATTGTTAAGCATTTTTTTAGAAATCATCCCTGATTGTTGACAATTTTTGATGCAATTATCATTATTGTTGTTATGAAATATATTTACATTGAGTCTTTGTGCTTCTGAGTTCATTTGCTACTCTAACTAAATTAAAAGTGAATTCTCATTATCGATTTCTGCTATTTCACGATTTATCTTCTTTTCTTCTTCACTCTCACCATCTCTATTCATAGCCAACAGATGTGTGCTTAAAGTTGTTGTTTCTCTCTTTTGTGGGGATGTTCTCTTAGTTCAGATCAATTTAATCAGTCTTATTAAAAATTACAGAATTTGATTATGCAGCACATCAAGCACAAATGTCTTGAAGAAACTAAACAAATAATAATCTTAAGTACAATTTTCATCAAAAAATATTTGAGCAAGTTTGAATTGCTTTTTCATTATTGCTTTATTTTATTAGCCTTTCGTTTAACTTGTCTTCTTTTATTGAACCTGCTGAACATATGGAGGATTATTATTCAACTTCTAAAATCCCCCTTTTGCTGACATTAGTCAGTTTCTTGATTTATCTGAGTATAGTTTAGAATTAACCATAATAAATAGCTGAAAAACATCTTCATATGCACACAATCCATTTTATCCTTCTTTTTCCGAAATTGCAATAAATACTTTAGCGAATTACTAAATGTGTCTGCCAGAGAAAGGGGAAGAATTACTCAATATCCTTTAAAGTTGATTGATTAAATGATTGAGTAAGCACAAATCCTGCTGAGCACACTAATCCACTCTAAAAACAGTATTTAATAGTAGGGATATTAAAAAATATTTCACGCACACACATAATCAAACACGCAAACTCTCCAGAAATTATGAGTTCTCGTAAAGAAGGGCGTTGGCTTAGCTTAAATGGTCTCTCAAACGGGTTGAGATCCTCCGCTAGTCTCTTGAAGATCAACGCACTAGCTTCCAAAATGCAGTCAGTGTCTAAAGCAGTCAAAACCTCCAAAGGGCGGGATTAAGTCTGCTAAGGCATCTAGTATTCAGCCGATCTTTTGCTGTCATGCTACAGACACAGCAGCATCATGCGAATCTAAAGAGCTTACTTGTAAAAACTCAACTGATTTCTGAAACATATGTTTATCTAGATTATATTTATTCTTCTTCCTTTTTGGTTATTGTCTTATGTGTTTCTCTCCAAGAGAGCAGGAAATCAAAGGACCTCTAATAGCAAGGAACGTAAAACACTCGATAAAAAACGGACGCAAGATATTTAAGCTACTTAATTTTCTTGTGGAATTCAAGAAAATCTAATAAATACTTGCTAAGCCAAAGTAGAAATGGTACATCATAGCTCTAGTGACTAGCAGGATATTTCAGTTCTTTTATTTATTCTTTGACAACATTCTCTGGGCTTCCAAAATAGGCAAGTTCAGGTAAAGAACATGCTTATTTTATTGTAATTAACACCCAACAACATTTCATTTTCAAATTAAACATTATCTTCAAAACTAAAATAACAAAAATTCTTTCTTCTGATGATTGTTGTTTCTAGCCAGATCATAAGCGGCAAGAGTCCATCGCAAATCAAATCACTCAAAGATATCATCTGCTTTGTTAAAGTCTCCATTTCGCTGTGTATAAATATCTACAAAAGCTAAAAGAGATTAAAGTAACACATTTTGTTTAAGTTCATTCTTTCTCTTATTCCCATCTTTGGCAGCTGGCTTTTTTAATTTACTGGGTTTGTTTATATCCAAATTAGCAAGGTTGAAAAATTAAAGTAATACATTGCTTGCTCTAATCATAAAATCATCGAAAAGAATGATAAATACCACTACATCTGCAAGTATTTCCTTAGCTAGCAAATCAAATGCAGAGAAGACAAGATTAGATTCATCATCAGGATATTCCAGTTCGTTATGCTGTCAAAAAGGGTCAATCTCCCGTTCATGTAAGGCATAATTGAGAAGAAAAAAAACATTCCAAATTTGATTTATTTCTTATTTATTCGCTGTTTTTCTGAATATATTGAAATAACTAATTTAGTGGCAGTCGCATTGGTGAAATAGCTTATGCAACATTGGGATTGTTCACAGTGTTCTTCGATGCGCTCAAGGATCTAGGAGAAAAACCTAAATTCGTAAGATTTGCTAGTCATCACTAGAAGGAATCCACTCCACAGACAAACTGATAATTATTTTTAAATTAAACAAAAAATGTTTTCTATTATATTTTACATGTATTCCACACGCAATATTGTTCTAGAAGAAGGCCCAAATCAACATATTATTGTCCATTTTAAGATGAAGTAAATCTGAATATAAACAGACAATACAAGATATGTAATTTGAAAAAAAAACGGAAAAGTGTAGAAGATTGAAAGTGAAGAAGCATAAGAGTTTAGTTTTCAGATAAACTCTTGGATCTTGTGGTCCTTCTAATTTATTATTGGCTTATCTTTCAGCAAAGGATGAAGTTTCTTCTCATCTTTTTGTTACTCATGATGATTATCTTCAACATGCCAATCAAACAGAAGATCTATTTTATTATCTTTATTCTAATTACTCTTGCAGCTTATCTAATTATCATTCCTAGGTTTTTGTTCTTAAAGCTCTCCACTTTTGGAATCCTTGATAGCAGGGATAGATCTTTGTTGCATGGTTTAATAATCTTTGCTGCTAAAACCTACAAGACACAACGGAGTAAGTTTAGGAGGGATCACTAGCTTTCTATTCCCAGGAGTCTATTCCTTGAATCCTATTTTACTGTTGTGTGAGCTGTTGAGAATATGATTAGCATCGTCATTTTTGTTAGTTTTGCAAAATTATTGTTTAATTTTCATCTAAAAAGCAAACGAATACAACTTATTCTTGAAATTCTCTTTCATATTTCTCTATGCAGCACTCGTTTTTAGCAATACATTCTGCAAGTGAATATTCCCACTCACAGTTTAAACAGCCTTCACTTCTGTTTAAAGTTTATATTTCTCCTTGGCGTATCTGTAAGGCAGATTCGAAATCACTTGTTTTTCTTCGAAATATCTGATATTATTGTTCATAACTGGGAATTTCTTTTTGATTATTTCTTTGTCGCTGAGTCGCTCGCCAGTAAGATTCTTAGGTTTTTTAAGAGGGCTCATAGATTTCTTGAGTATCTGCGGATCCAGGGATGAATTGGAATGCATAATATTTGAAAATAGACAGTCATTCAGCACGAAATAACCCTGAATTATGTTATTTTGGATTCAGTTTGAGTTCAAATAAAAAATCGAAATTAATCTAAAATGCAGATTCAATAATTTACATCCATAAATCGTTTGTCTAACGTAGCAGGATCTGTTATCTTAGCATTCATGAAGGCACTTCCTATCCGTTTGACAATTTCCTTCCCAGAATATATGCAATTTGGACTCACAAAGACTTAGAAAATGAACTTATAGTTCCAAAACAACAAAAAAGAATTAATTGTTTGTTTATCCAGCGCACAGTATCGAAGTAATTGAGTGTTAAGTATATTTTCGTTACCTAATCAGAGATATGCACAGCGCCTGCGATGTTATGGTCTATTGTAAAATGCCTCTCTACTTTTTGCTTGTTTTCTTGAGAAAAAAAGAATCAATGAATAATTGTATGCGAAAATGCCTCCGTTTTTACAAAATTGTTGGAAGATCTTCTCAAACACTCCTTCCGCTAGATAGATTCCATGGTTTGTTCTCAAAGAGCAACTAGGAATTATGAGTAAGACTTCACCTTGTTTATTTTATACTGAGAAAGCTAATACATTGCTGCTGTTACTGCTCATATAACAACCTTTTAGAAATGATTAGTAATAGATATGCCAGAGGGATGAAAAGACAATATGGAGCGTTAGCTGAACTGCTACTACTAATACTTCTAGGTATCTGACTATTCCTCTCTTTAATCTGTCAGCTAGTGTATCCTTCTTGGAGCTGCCTCTTTTGGTGCCCCCCTGAATTGTTTAACTCGCAGTTTCGTTCAAAGAAAAATCTTCCTTTTGAGAGAATTCGCGGAAATTATTGTATTTTTATTGAATCCCCCCCAAAATTATTTTAAGACGTCAAGGAACAAAGCACAAGTAGAAATAGCTTTGTATTAGGATGTCTAGTGATTGATTTGTGACTATTTCATTCCCTTTCGATAAAGAAAAACACAATGCAGCGGATGACCCTGTTATGCTAGTTCAAATAATTTATCTATTTTTATAAATGCTATTCTTTTCTTTAATTTTCATTTGAAAAACCAAACCAATTTCACCCTTCAAAATATAATATAATAGTAATCACCAGATTAATAATTCATTTGATTTTAGAATGCAAACAGCATCAATATCATGGATAATTATCTCAATTAATGAATTCTTTGACATCGTTGAAAATAATCATAAATGCAATAACTTAAAGAGTTATTATTCTTATTTATTTCTTTATTTGATCTACCTGCTTATGTAAAATTCCTTTCAGCTTTCTTGATGGTGCTAAAGATATTTCTTGAAAAGGAATTCATTTGCTTTGGTCTTATCTGAAAGAACAGAATAAGCATAATATGCCAAGGGAGCAGCATTGAAGACTGAAACAGTCGATATTTTTAGCATCATAGAATGACCAGATGATTTGATCACTTACTAATATAAAAAGGTATTCATTGCTAGCGAAAATAAGCCTATTGTTAATGTTTATTGAGTCAATCCTTTCAGATACCTATCTCTATATCGAAGGGTTTCATTATCGAAAGCGTAAATGTAGGATGTATCACCTTTTAAGAACGCATCAAAAAGACGACTCTGCTGCACTCCCAGCGGCTAATTGTGAATCGGCAAAGATTATTTCAGCGGTGCAGCTTTGTAGAGCTTCTTTTAGTTGTAGATCTCCTCGACATTGAGGAAGGGACTCAATTTGTTGTCATCGGAGGAAGAGGAAGGAGTTGTATTGCTATGGGAGCTGTTTGATTCGCTCATTTTCCAGAAACAAAGAAAAATCCAGAAGATATTACTAAGAATAATTAATATTAATCAAGTTGATGTATTTTTTGATCTTTTGCTTTTGCAGATTGGACAAACAAAGTTACAATCAAAGCAACTACTTCAATTATGTTCAAACTACAACACTCCCTTCTAAATCTCCAACAACCCCTTTCCAAATCTTTAATATTGAATTAATCAAATCTCAAACAAAGAATATGTATTTATTCGTTTAAAGACATACTATTTACATTGACTTGCTTGGACTAGTGCACAACTTATTGTTTAGCATATCATCAAACGAGACATACCGAACATGCAAATGAGCAATTCAAGATATTATTAAAAATATGGAGATATTATAAAAAATTAATTAGAAATGAAAGTTAGTTTTTAGCAGAAGATTTTGTTATGTTTCCTCAATTTCTGCTGTTCGCTGATGAGGCCGTCAAAGGCTGTCTGATTTTCTTATCGAAGAAATGCTAGCCTTGGAGTCCTTCAAGTTGCTGCTAGAAATGAGTCGCTGAACTAGGCTTGATTTGAATCTTACCAAAGATATTGCTGTTTGGCTTCAACGCTGCTGAACTACTTGCTTTGGAAGAAGAAGATAATAATAAAATAAATGTTCGAATATGTAGCATAACTTAATTTATTGGGGCTACTTTTTTTACCTTTGGCAGAGAGAATTGTAGAATGAAGTAGGCTGCCTGTAGTAGTCGAAGAAGTGTTGCTGTTGTATCTTGGAGATTTAGATTCTCGTAGACCTTATTGTTAATTCAAGACAAAAATAATAATTAATTTTGTTTGTTGTTTTCTCTAACAAATACAAATTACCTCCATGAAGATGCGTATCCTCAGCAGCAGTGAGGATTGATTTATTAAGAGAATGATTTAAAATGGAGTTATGACTGTCATGTGAATGCTGCCTTAATGGTTTATTCATCAAAACTTTATCGACTAATATTTTGATTTCCGCTCTTAGTACAGCTTCACGTTCTTCTTTGGCGAGTTAGAATATATTTCTGCTGAGCTATTTCGCGTAGAGTTCCTTCATGACGAGCTGAACCAGTTGCTAATCAGGAAGAGATGAAGATGAAGAAGATTTCGTTTTAGGATGCGTTAATGCAACATAATTATTCACTTCACTTTCAAGATTCTTCATTTTCTCTTCGAGAGACATCCTCTCATTCATGTTCTCGTTAATCGCCCTGACTAGAAAGGACTAGTCTTAGTTCAGCAACGAAGATTAACTCATTGGGTAGTTATTAGTATTATTAGCTCTTCCCATACTGACCGATTAGGAGATATTACCATTCGCTAGCATCATCGATTATGAAACTAACTACTAAGACACACCAGAAACCATCGATTAGCTGAGCACATTGCTGTCTCTGCCGATATTTTTGTTAATGGAACTATTCCGCGTGCTTTAATTGAACTAAGTTTCTAAAATGCTATTAGGATTGCCTGGATTGCTGTGAATATTACTTAGAATACCTTACTCGAAGACATGACTGTTAGCAGTGTTAGTTTAAGTAGTTTCAATTTGCGAGCAGCTCTTTGGATAAGATAACTGCTTCGATGAAACAAACTAAGAATTACTTTATCGAACATATGGCTACGGGTAATTCTCCTAGCCTGCCTTTTATGGGTTATTGCAGGAACTATTTCGGATAGATTATTGTTTGAGAGATGATCCATTCAATTATGGTTAATTCTTGCTGTTGCTACTGTTGATTTTCTGCTGATTGAGAATACTGCTGCTACTGGAGTGCGAGGAAAGTCCATTTCTGGAAATCTTTTGGAGAACTTAGCTTTGGTTGCAGTTTGAGGAATGCGTAGAGCAATTATCATTGTTGCTATTAGGGTTACTTCCCTAGTTTTTGCTGTTATTGTTGAGGTGATTATCTGCGATCTATCCTATGGATTGTAGATTTGTGCAAGATAAACTACCTTACCCGTGAAAACTGACGGAATTAGATGTTCTTCTTGTCGATGCATCTTCTGTCTTGAGGGTCTAATTAGGCATCTAACGATCTCCACTGTTAAAGCTATTGATGTTTGGAGATCTCTTGCTTAGATGTTGCGATTATTGATACTATTGCTAGGATTGCTATTACAGTTATTACAGTTAAGATTGAATACTTTAACTTCCCTGCTGGCTGCGCTTATCTGCTAAGGATTCTTTTAATGGATTCGAATGCTGTTGAGTTTGCCATGAAGAAGAGGAGTTGAGTATTTGCTATTAAGAGTTTGATTACCCTTTTTGTTGGTACTACTGCTGCTACAGCTGATGCTATTAGCGTGCTTGAGCAAGATGTTACAAAGGTTATTATTGATCTTAGTATTATTAAGGATATTCTTATTCTGATTGATCTTTTTCAAATCGATATTGCTGTTATTACTGCTAGTGCTACTATTGCGAATGGGTCATTTAGTGATTTTATTATTATTTCTATTAGACTTACTAGAAATGCCCTTAAATTAATTGTTATTATTACAATTACTACTGCTGTTGAATGTTCGCAAGATCATATTTATCCTATTGTGATAATTATTAAAGTTAAGCCTTTGCTGTGTTGTTGTTGTTTGGAATATTAGGTGTGAATTCATTGGGTGATTTATGAGCTGAATTAGATTACCCTCGAAGAAAAGTATTCGTATTTTTAACACCGCTGGGAAACCCAAATGTATCACAATTTGACATCTCTGATCCACTCATCGAACCTTAGCGTATCATCACACCATGAGGGATTGAATAAGCATTATTATTCACATTATTCTATGTGTTATTATTATTATTAGGATATTGATTATTGCTGTTCATATTATTGTTATTGATATTGTTTGATGGATTTAAATCTGAAATATGCATTTCTTGTTACTACAGTGGAAAGTTCTGCTTTTATCCATGCTCATTATGATTAAAACTACTTATCATATTGCTAGCTACTCCGTTGTTGCAGGGTATTTGAGTGTAATTTTTGCCAGAGGAATTTGTGGAATTTGAAAAATTTTCGTTGCTGGATGCGTTATGAAGAGGAAACATTTTTCCGTTGTTGTTACTGCTGACTGGTGTATTTGTAGGCAAGAAGCTTGAAAGAAGAGACTCATTCATGATGCTTCTTCTTTTTACTCGATCAGGTTCGATGCGGCTGATCTACAATTCGGCATCGAAAAACTGCAAAACAAAAATAAAATATAAGTTTAGACATCCTAGAAAGAACAACTCAAATCTCTGGGACTTAAACTAATGCGTTACTTCTGAATATGTGTTTGGGAATGATGGAGAGGTATGTGTATTCATTTTCTGCTTGAGTTCTTCTAGTTATCCTTGCGAGCTATTTAGTGCTTATGAAATCACAGTGTTTTAATCTTAGCTGGTTTGTAATTGAGTTGCAACCGACTAAAGTTATCCTCCAAGCTAGGTTTTCTCCTTTTACAAGGCATCTATCATTTTGGCATATTGCTATTGCTGCTGTTGTTGTTACTACAGCTGCTACTGAAGCTAATATTGTTGCTAAATAAATTGCTGCTATTGTTGTTGCAGCTTTTCTTGCCATGATTAATTCAGCTGTTAGATTGATTTGTCTTCTGAGAAACGAGAATTGCAACTGTTAAGAGCCATGCTTTCCTCAATGCGACCTTTCATCTCTTCTTCCATTTAGCTGCCTCTTGAAGTTTGCAGCATCTCAACCTATTTAAATTAAAAATAATTGCAGTGATATGGAATTTGATATTTAGTTTTCTAAAAGATTCACCTCCATTTTATGATTGGCTGTCAAGGCTTCGATGACATTTTTCAAGCGAATTACTTCATTCCCTGAAGATTCTTTCTCCTTTGTTGCCTCCTCAATCTGATAAATAGTCACATAAATGGTCAGGTAATCAGTTAATCAGCCAAAAATAATTAATCTGGTGTGTTAAACAAAAAACTCAAAGGAATAAACCAGAATAATATGAGTTTACAACTCCAGCTTATTAGATCTACATTGATTGGATTTCACTCTAGCAAAATTGTCTGAGATTATCACAATCCACTTCATGAGCAGCTGTGTTCTCTGCAAGCTCGTCTTCTAGCTCATTGACTCTTGCTCTGAGCTCCTCCAGCTTTAATATAAGAGATGTAATTGAATTAAGATAATGAATGGCTAACAGCAAGGGAAATCAAAAAGATTCTGAGGGGAAAAGGGGGAGATTGTTAATCTAAATATTGTCCATTGAAATAATGCACAAGAAAGGTGAAGTTACAAAGCCCCGATTATATTCAAATTCTATATTTTAGTTAGCTTCAAAAAATGAGGATTTGTTTCTAAGAATTTCTCTATTTCTTTCTCGTACCTCGATGCGTTATGACTTGATTGTTGAAGTATTTTTCAGCAGCTGCTATTCGTGTTCTGTGCATCCCTTCTTTCCATCAAAGAGCTGCTGCAGTTCCTTGAGCATTTTATTCTAAGCAAAAGAAAAATTAGTCAATTTGAAAAAAGTTTATCAATAAATGAATTCAAGATCACTGTCTTTTTGTTCAATTTTCATCTGTCTAAATGTTCTTTTTTCCTTTGTGTTTGTTTCAAAATTGAACTCCCCTTGAAACCTTTCTTTCATTGAGTTCAACTGCTTCGTTGTAAAAATGCTTTCTTTTGCATATTTATAAGATAATAAAAATGAAATACAGAGAAGTTTTTTGGATTTTCAGTTAGATCGTGAAGAGCTGTCATGAATGCTTCGTTCATTTTCTGAAGGTTCTCTTATCTAATGCGACTCTCATAGATGTGGCTCTCCAGCAGCTCGATCTTCTACTCCAGGATTGCTTTGTCTTTATTCCATGTTTACTCTTTTGTTTTAAACTTAACAACAACAGTTCAAATAATGAAACCTTTTCAGGAAGAAAAACGTTGTTTTTTGAAGGAAAAGGAGCTGATAGCAGTGAGGATAAATAAGAGAAAAGGTTGTTGTGTTGATACGAAAAAGTAGTATTATTGTTATTGCAAACAGCAAATTTATATGTTGTTGATGTCAAAATATTTATTCATCGAAACATGACAAATTTACTTGAAGCCTAAGCGCATTGGTATCCTACTGTTAAAAAACTGCAGAATGTTGAATTGTAGTTGCAGTAGCAGCAGCTGTGATCGTCGTGTTTAGGGAAGAATGCTGGAATGTATCGTTGAGCATGGGAGTAGGAAGCTCACAAGATGAAAAGTTTTGTAGGGCAGATTCAATTTTACTGGTTGACATTCAATTTGCTTTCTTGACTCTAATAGAAACTGTCTTTTATTTTGATTAAAATATTCTCTCCCCTTTTTTCAATCAATATCTCTTCTTTCTTCTTCTTTTTGTTTTCAATTTTGTTTTTTTAACACTCCCACAGGCAGTTCCACTAGCGAAGCAGCATTTTCACTTACAAACTCAAAAAATAACTTATCTCTCAAACTGAAACTATTGATATTTCCTTTTTTGGTTTTCAAACTGGTTGGCACAGGTTAATTTGAAAGATTTCGTGTGTTAGCAACGAAATACATTTGAATAAAATAAGACCACACAAACAAATGAAATTAGTTATTTTTGATTTTTGCAGTCTATTATGGTATTTCTTCTCATGAATTAAAACGTAGCACGATTTTTCCGACATTTTGGTTCTATTCCATTTACAGATGTGCTTCTCGAATCTAATAATCAAACCATATGCTGTCAAATTATTACTCCAAAAATATATTATTTCTTTCCTAATATTTATCAACTTATTTTCTTAAACACACCCCTTCCTTAGAAGAATATTTGCTGCTCCACTCAAGAAGATATTTGGATATTAAGCAAGCTTCTCTTTCTAATAAGAAACAAAGCAATAATTTACCTTCTCGATATCAGATTCATTGTTCCAATTTATGTCAACAATCCTGTCTACTACAGGGACGAGTTCTCCAGATTTGAATAAAGGAAGCACAGTACTGCCAAAATCAGCCACAAGCTCGCTCTTGTATTCGTCTGATCTGTTCCTGTTGAGTATTATTAAAACCATGTGAATAATTATTAAAAACAGCAATAGACTATCTCTTCTTTCACAGTAATATCTATGTAGCATATTATTATTATTTTTTTTAATCTACCTTAAAGTAGAACAGATAAGTGAAGCTCGTTTTGCAACAAGAGCAGCTAGATTGAATTCTGGTACTTTGTGTCCTCCCATAAGTCCATACAACACCCATCTAGCGTCATCTCTCAGAACACTCCAGCTCTATCAATATAATCGATTAAAATCATTTGTTGATTTGAATTATGAGTAGTGTCATTATCAATCCTTACAAGTTATGCATTTTGAGCTCCAATGCAATCAAGAATAACATCAATCCCTTTTGATTTAGTGATTTCTAACAGCTAATCTTTTTATTAGGTATTCCCTTTGTAGATGATTCCACCAGCTGCACCTAATCTGTGAGAACAAACAAGTAAAATAAATAACTCCTATGCCAGTGAAATACATGTCTGTTCTATTCTTTTACTTTTAGCAGGCTTCCAATTTTTCCTTCGTGGAGACACTAACGATAGAGTTAGCTTTGAATACTTTCTGGCATAACTACAAGGCAGCAGTACCAACACCACCTGCACCAGCATATATTAATACATTCTCTTTCTCCTTCACAGTTCCAACATACTTCAATAATTAATAAGCTGTTATCCATGTTTCTGCTATTGCTGCCGCAGATTCAAAGGAAAGTTCATCTGGAATTTCCAAAATATGTCCTTTATTTACAGATACATACTCTGCTTGACCACCTCCAGCCAGCAATGCTAATGCTCTCATTCCTTCCTTTCTTCAATAGAATATATTCATGAGTTCATTTGTATTAAAAAAATGCACACATTTTATTAAAGTGAATATGAGAATGATGATATAAAATGCTAAATACCCTGAGGAATCTACTATTGTTCCTACAGCCTCTAATCCAAGCACATTTGTCACATTCTTCGGTGGAGGATATTTGCCTTGTCTTTAGAGTATATCCGCTCTGTTGAGAGCGCTGGCTTTGATTTTTAGAAGCACTTCATGTTCTTTTGGTTTCTGAAAACAAGATAAACAAAAGCAAAACAATAAGAATTGATATTTCTGAAATTGGACATTCATTTAGTCATTGGCGATGATAATTCATTTGAAAAAAATAAAAATCTTTTAAAAACAATAACCCAATACAGGAATAGGAGCTTCCCCGAAGAAAAGGATATCTCTACTACCATGTCCCTTGCAGTCGAGTTGCTTCATTGTTGAAGCAAATCTCTTAATAATGCTACTAGCTAGTGACATATTTCTATGAATTTAGTCTAAATCCTTGTTCTTTTGTGATAACTAATTTAATGTTCCAAGAAGAAATTCAGCCAAAAAATAAAAAAATATTTATTGTTTCTGATAGAAGAATTGTTTATTTTCTTAAGATTCTCTATTTCTAATAAATTTGAAAAATAATAGCATTAATCTTTTTACTTTTGATGGAAGCAGCAAGTAACTAATCAAATTAACTAAAAAATGGTTAGATATTTTTTGTTGATTGGTTAAAAAACGAAGTTAAGTAGTTGCTGTTCTATTAGAAATTTAAATTGCTTATCGTGTTTTATTGAGATAAGCAATAATTCATTTTAATTTACTTTTGTAAGAATATCTTGTTTTTTTATTAATGATGACTTCTGCAAAAAACTAAAAGAGCGTTTCAGAATTGTTGATTAAAAATATTGAAAGAAATGCACCGAGAAGGCTATGTAAATAAACCGCAAATAGAATTTAAAAAGGTAATACAAGGTCAATAAAGAAAGAGGAAAGACTCCTGAAGAATATGGGTTGTTGATAATTGAACGAGATTATTCTGGAAGAATGTAAGGTGAAGAGGAATACTGCATTCGGGGGATATTTTTCTGAAATCAAAAGTTTCTTACAAATGAATAATATTTATCACACTTCATCGCAAGCTCGCTACCAGACAGAAGACGGAATAATGGTTAATCTGAAAACAGATACAGAAAAAACCAAACTCAAGCTGATTAATTTAAGTTTATGTTTTTATTTTTATATTTAGGTAGATTTTTTTTGGGAGGAAAGCATGGGTAGCACAAAGAGGCAAGATCAAATGTAAGATAAAATGACAGGAATAGATGTAGAGGTAATTCATCTCTGTCTGATAAACCTATGGGATAGCATAAAACAAGATGATTAAGAATGTTAATATTAGTTATATTATTTGTTAATAACCTAGTTATATTCCCCCAACAAAGGTATTTGAGTAAACCCAAAAAATCCTTTGGTTTTTCTAAGATAATTGGGGAAAGGAGAATAGAAATATCAAATTTCATATCCTAAGCATTCTGTAAGAAAAAAAAAAGAAATTAACTTTCGTCAATTCTAAGATTTCCTCTAAAGATTCTCATAGCTTAGTTTCTTCAAATAGAAAAATCTCCTCTGGATGGCTGGTAAAAGAAATGGCAACCAGAGGCCGAGAAGCTAAGGCAAGATGAGCTTAGATTACGTATCTACATTGCTGATATTCTTCCTGCAGCTTACGATGGAATTTTGGTCATTTGCTTCAGATTTTATCTATCTGACTATGTAGGATTTTTCATCTGAATATTTGAAAAGCACAATGATTTTTTTCTTGTGTGTCTCTCCACTTATCCAAATCATCACATGGATGTTCCAACTCGGTTCCGTTTCCATTCAATTAACCGAAGACCAGCTTCAAAGCGAAATAAGTAACGCAGATGGATTTTGGGAATAACTTGCGATACAATTACGATGGACAGCTAAATACTACATCCAATTGACGAAAAAAGCAATTCGATGGATTCCTATTTCGATTTGCTTTGCTGCTGCTTAGTCTATTAAAATCTTCCCTTTTCTTGTGTTCTATTATACTTACAAGAAATACGGCATCATCATAACTGTCGACATGATGAAGAATCTCAAAGCGTAGTGGCAAGCAGGGAAGGAAGAGAAGAAATTACAGAAATATCATAATGAAGAGTAATTAGCAGAAAATGAGTAACTTGGAGATATTGTCAGGAACTCAAATCTGATGTTTAACTCCCGTTCTTCATTTTAGGCTCCTCCTGAAGAGCTGTATTCCATAAGAGACTCAAAGAAATCGACACTTTCAACTAGGCCAAATGAAAAAAGTGCATCAAGCAAAGCAACAAATGGAGTGTTAATTGAAAATGAAATAGGTATGAAGTCTTCAATTAGGCCTAAAGCTATCAGCTCTTAAATCAGATCTCCGGCTGTAAGTGGATTTACAAATCGATAATATTAAGCGAATTCACCTAGAATCAATCAATTACTTCAGAGTTTCAATGAAAAAAAATCAAGTTTTAGTGCTTCAAGCAGTAATAAATAAGCAAATAGCACTCGATAAAAAAAGATTTCTTCAAGGCCTTCGAGTTACTATGTACCACAGTAATGACTTACTTCTAAAAGACAAAAATATAAAATTCTAAAGATTATTGGTTACTTCAGATGATGCAAACAAAATGTTTTTTTTACTTATTTTAATAGGTAAATCAAAGAAGAATCATCAACTGCGGAGAACGGAGGTGATGAATACAACAGAATGATCGACGATTCTAGCTCAGAATCATACAACTAATCTTAATTTGAAAGAGCAAAGAATGTGAATTTAGGATTAGATTTGAATGTCAATCTCTGTCTCGATTCAAATGTCGAACCTAATCTATTAGCTGTATTAATCGATTCTAATCTCCAGCGATTTATGGTTATGGCTGATGTCACTGAGGCAATGTTTAAATCCCTGCCCATGTGCATCATTTAATTCATCAACAACACTGAGCGCAACTCTTGGTTCCATCACGATAACTCAATTAATTTCACTATTTTCGCAATCTTCATCATTTCAGCGCTAAGTGTCGTGATCCATCTAATTTGGTTGCAGCGCTTGCTTTATGGCGATGCTGTGGAAGTATTCATCGAAACAATGTAATTCTTAAAAAAAACCAAAGAAGAAGACTAGGAATATCATCAATCTCTTCAAAATCGCTAGTAGTCTTATTCTTCGGGGAGTTCATAAATCTAAAGTTGGCAAGGAATTGGGGCAATCTATCCCGTTCCAGCGAATATTGAGGTGAGGGACATAGACAGGTTCCGAAAAGTATCAATGCTCAGCAGGACGGCAGCTGCAAGAATTAAATGCTTGGTTGTTGATATTCCTGCTGACAGGCGCACAAAGAATACAATGTATGAACTGGTGATTAATTCGATTCCGATATTCAAATCACTTTAGAGTTTCACTCTCAATCTTGAGTAAGCATAGCATTTTATATCCCCTTTGAGATGGCTAATTATGCATGAAATATGTTGCATTCAAAAGAGGAATGAAGCTGAAAGATAAACGGATCTCAAACGTAGTTGAAGCAATAATTTCGTATTTGAGCGATTTAAAATTTCTGGATCTAAATTTCTCGTAAAATATATTTTTCTTACAGTAACCAAAATACATAAATGTTTCTTCTAACACTAGGCGGAATGAAGTCACCAGTGAATGCTCTGATCATCTTCGAGGACAGATCTCTAGAATCGAAACGAGATTAGATACTCTCAGCCTCATGGGGTATAAGATACATCATAAAGAGAAATAACAATAAATTCTCAAACTTGTTTATAGTAATAATTTGTACTTTTGCAGAGACGATTTCTTTAAGTTTTCGACTCGGCAGCAGCCCAAACAATCGATTCTCGTAAAATGTGTGAAGGCAGCTGTTCACAGAGCAGCTTGCTTAAAAATGATCTCAATCAAATACCATTCGATTACAGCACCCAAATAAGATGTCAAAGCTATCCTTAAATTACTACTTTCTTAGCTGCAAGTTCAATTCATCTAAATCAGTCTTGGGTATGCATTCCATTTAAATCATAATTCTTGTAAAATATCTTTTGTTTTTGTTTCCTCCTTCAGTGATATAGCAGAGAATCGTGCTTAAGAAATTAGTTTTCACTTGAAGAACATGGTTTATTTGAAGAAGTGCTTGTTCAAAGCTCGAAATATCATAGTCATAAAGGAATCAGATAAGCTATTATCTGATGAACTGCATTAGCAATAGTAACAGGCCTATGGAGGGATTGACAAATGGAGAGGAGGCAAACTCTTCAATAATCCTGGAAACTACGCGAAAATGATGATAGCCCCAACGAAACAATCAGCCGTTATCTCTGAGATCTTCTAAGATACCATAAACTCAGGGAATTGCGAGATTAATTTGCTTTTCAGAAAGAAAAAGCTGCAAGAGAAAGATCTCAGCAATCTCAAGGAAAATATGAAGAGTCTCCCCGAAATGCTTGCTCTCTAACTGGATTTTAGGCAGAGCGAATTAAATCAATTAGGGATGTATCACTTGAGTGAAGCGTTGTCAAGATAAAAGTAACTTTAGTCCTTGTAATTGGATTTCCTGAGCTGCAAAATAGGCTACCATGGAGCGCTATCTTTAGCAAATGCTCTTTCAAATCTTTCTCATTTAACCACACTTCGAATAAATCTAAATAGAAACTGCATACGATCACCTGGATGCTCATCGCTAATTCTATCCCTTTAGCATCTTTCAAGCCTGTAATAACTTACATTGAAGATGTCTGATAACGAAATTGGACCTTCTGGATTGAGTCACTTCGCGAATTCTCTGAAAGCCTTAACAGAAATTAAAGAACTATCCATAGATTTATCATGGAATAGCTTACATAAATAAGGGATATTTTTGCTATTCACTGCATTGACGAAGAATCTTTAAAATCAACTTATGACACTTAAAATTACAATAATGTAAAATAACAACAAATTTATAGCCTTTTTATTGCTCTTTAATTTGTGGTATTTTGTAGAAGGACAATAGGAAAAAAATCCTAACGCTTTAAGCTCAAGAGCTATGCATGCTGGAAGGCACTTAATGGACTGTTGCAGAGTTAAACTAAATTGATTTGCTTAGACTTGAATCTAGGGTAACAATTATCAAAGCATAAAATTGAGTTTTTGTTCACTTATGCACAAGAAAATATCCCTTTCTTGGTTTACCTTAAAGCTATTTTTCTAATTACCTAATACTACATATTTACAAAAGATTAAACAGGATGGTGAATAACGACATGGTTCATGTTTTCGAAGGACTTGAAAATCTAAATTCTCTGAAACAATGCCATTTATCGTTGTTTAGAAATGGAGCTAGAGATACACATTTAGAGCGACTAATGCTAGCTTTTATTAAAATGACTAAGCTATCGCATCTCTCACTTATCTTGCAGTAAAATATGAATCTCATTATCAAAAGTTTAGTTTGCTGTGGACAATATAGTATTTTAGTTATTATCCAATGGCATTATTCTTTTTTGCAATATCAAAAGGGGAAACACGTTTTAAGGAGATCTATTGAATTCCCTAGTCTCTACGATATCTTCACTGAGCACTCTCTTATACTTCAAATTTAGCTTGACGTAAAAAAAAAAAACTATTTTTTACAATCTTGTTTGAAAATTATGCTTCATTACTAATTTGAAATTAATTTATTTTGATGCTCTTCTTCTACAGTGATTGCGGATATGATATTCTGACAATACCATTATAATTATCTCCAAAGCAACCTTCCAAGATTACCTTTTTAGAACTTGATTTCAAGTAAAGTTTGTCAATTTTTTCTACTTTTGTTTTGATTACAATTGAACTATTTCTGTGTGCATGTGAACTTCACCATAACAGCTAGCAATAGATTCCATTCTCCAATCTAAGACTTCATAATCTGAAAGCTTTGCAGATCTGCAGACTCTATTTCTCGTAAATCAATATTTTGTCATTAACTAAACACAAAACACTTTTTCATTATTAAATTAAGATAAAAAAGCATTTTTTTCATATACTTTTTATCTTCTTTTTTTCATTATATTTAATTATTCTAAACTCGCACACTCTCTCTTTTGCACATCCCAACAATAGAAAAGTGAAGCTTTAGACCTAAGATGCAGCTGATATTTTCGAAGCCCTGTCAAATAACCTTAATTTAAAAGAGCTCTCTATTGATTTCTCGTAAAATTACCATTATGTGCCACGCAATTAATCAGAATATTATTCATAAATATTCATATTTTCTCTTTACTTTTTTTGTTTCTTTCATTCAACTTTCAATAAAATTCTTCTTACAACAGTGGAGCACGTAAAGATGACTTGAATTGCCTAGGAGGTATAGTTGGAGTCTCAGCTGCAATTTGTCTAGCAACTCTTCCTAATCTGTGCTCTCTCGACCTGAATTTAGAGTAACAAATAATCTTTCTCAAGACAAATAAATCACACACACACAAATTTCTTAACATTTTTCTAGCTGAGTTGCTTATTCATTTTTAAATCAAATTATTTTTCTTATGTCTATCCTAGTTTCTCAGAGGTAAATGATGAGAGTTGCTGCGAACTCTTTGAAAGCATCAAGAATCTCAATCAACTTAGATTTCTTAGAATTTCCCTTCGATAGAGCAAAATCGGAATCAAAGAAGGATATATTATTGGACTCGCAGTGGAAAGCCTCAAGAACCTCATTCGAATTGATTTAAATCTCTCTGGGAATTCACTTGAGAATCTACCTTGCATACGTCTTGTTTACAAGCTGAATCATATGCCTCGACTTTTGACTGCCGATCTCAATCTCGCGTAACTTAAGAAAATTTAGAAACTTTAAAGACTAAAAAAATAATTATTAATTGTTAATGCATTTATTGTTTTTGATAAAAAGAGGGAATTTACTGAATCAGAATGGCATAGATGTGATGAATTCAGTCAGGAACAAGAGACACAATATCTTTTACGGGTTTCCAAATGACGATTAGCTCAACCACAATATCATTAAATTCTTAGTCATGTGAGAGAAAAACATAGATCAATAATAAATAAATAAAATAGCTCAAACCCTTTTTATGTAGTGTCTTTAGATTATTTTTAGTTTCATTTTCATTGTTAGTCTGTATCTTACAAAAAATCTTTTCTTTGTATTTTAATTCATATGATTATTGCATGCTGTGGGTTGTGTTTAAACATATTCTGATTTAATATTCAAGTTCTCCTCTCCCCAAAAAAGAGATACATGACTTTAATAATAGGCATCTTTGAATGCTCTACTAGAGCTAATGATTTAAAGATAAATTAGATTTTAAATTACTGAATTACTGGAATTATCTTCAATCTAAGTGAAAAGGATTGGTTTGAAAGAGAAGACAAAAGCAGGTAAGTTAGTAGAATCGAATCGATACTTCTCAGCTTGTCAAGAGCTTCGGTTAGTTATTAGAATGGAAGAGAGCTAAGACAATGAAGAAGACTTTGACTTATATGATATTACTTAGTTTGGGTAGAAGGCTTCCGAAAAAAAACCCGAACATGAGAACTTCAATCAAGCATCAAGGAATGAAAAGTCATAGCAGTAAAAGAAATAGGTAGCATTTAAATCAGATTAGCAGTAATCCAATCAGCAATAGCCTTAGACTTTCAGCAGACAAGAACAAACTGAAAAACTAAACGAAAATAAAATGAAATCACAATCGTCCTTGAAGAAGGAAGATCTCAATAAATAATCCTACAAAAAAAGTTAGAAAGTTAAGAAGCTCGAGCAGGAATACAAGGAACATCTAGAAACTCAATCTGCGCTGAAGGAATTCAAATCAAAAGAGTATTAGTTTAGAACTGTGATTGATCACTTGCAGTAGCTAAACACCAACAGATCTAAATAATTGTCAGCACTTCATGCACAGGCGACTGCAGTCTCTCAAACTAATAGCAGTTCCGCTAGTATTTCGAAGACAAATCAAGATTTAGCACAGATGAAACTGCTTCAACTCAAAGAAAAAATATCAAAAAAAGAGCAGCGATTGTATGAAGAAGAATTCTACACAAAGACACTTGTTCACATGGAAAGTCGGCTGATTGAGTAAAAGGAAAATGCTAGCAGAATGTAAGTTGAATATTAGCAACTTCACAATGCGCTAGTTAGCAGTGTCGACGAGCTGTGCAATGAAGAAAAACAAATCACGGGGTAGAAAACATTGAATGTATGTCGCACATAATTCGTCAAAAAAGGTATGGATCATATTGAAAATATCCATTAGCTGGTGATGAAAAAGACCACGAAATTCCACCAACAAGCTGATTCGGAGTTGAAAAAGGAAATAAGCATGTACAAGGATATTAAAGAGAATCTCGAAACTGCTCGAGCATAGCTGAAACAAACAGAAACGTAAATTCACAATCTTGACATGTTGCATTAAGAAAAGATAAAACAGCAACAAGATCTAGATTCTCTTATCGATTATCTCTCTGATTTTACACTGTTAGCACTGGTTTATGTGAATAATTCACCAAAGCATCATTTCACTTCATAACTATCATTTAAGCCGCAAATCGATTTTTCAGCGGTTTCTGAAAATTACGATGAAGCGTTTGAGATAAGGAAAAGGAAAAAGACTGTTGGATCAGAGGGTTCGAAGGATAGAGATGAGCATAGTAACAGTAGAATGGAGAATGATGGGATTATTGTTATTAACGCTGCTTAGAGAAAATTCACAGAAATGATTCTTAAATAGAAAAACCTTATTCTTTATGCTATGAAACGGAAGAAGAACTAACTGAAATCAAGAACGAAATCGAGGACGAAGAAGCAAAGGCACATTTTATTGTGAATAGTCTCAATCAATTCTACGAATCGCACAATAACGATATTCCAGGGTTATTTGATTCACTTTCTGAAAGTTTTTAAGCAGCCTGCAGATAACGAGACAACCTCAGTAGCAAGATTGTGCAGTTAGAATTTGATAAGAAAAAGGTGTAAGAAGAAATACAAGAGTTGTAGCAGTAAATAGCATTTCAAAAGGATAGAAATAAACCCAAGAAAAAGGATTTATAAATTATGCCTGATATTGAAGACTTTAGCATATCGTTCAATTAAATATTCTCAGAACATTTCCTCAACACTGATTTTATCAAGGAGTATCTTGAGAATTGCCATAAGCAAGAAAAAGAACCTATTGATATTTATTCGCTTCTGCAGTAGCACGAGAATAAATAAACTTCATCGCTGCTGCATGAAAAATCGGAAGAGCTGAATAGAAACTTCAATACATTCCTCTATTCTTCAAATTTCATGCTAAGTAAGCTCGGAATTAACTTTTCTGTTAGAAATACTTGATACAGCATAGATTATTTATGATAATTTGTTGTTTCTGCTTGAAAGTGAAGTTTTTCAGCTTGCTGAAGTAGATCAAAGATAGAGGTGATGGATAGAATACTGAACTCAATGACATGATCGAAGAGACCTTGGAGTTTCTGAAAAATTGGAAAGTCTAAAGTAAAGAACTTGACTCTGTTAATCGAAAACGGCTTGCTGCTGAGATCAAAGATGCTGACATTACATACATAACCAAGAATATTATGTCACAAAAGGTACTTCTGGACTGCTTAACAGTTGAATCTAGTGGAGATTGCCTCTTCGGAATCATGAAAGTCTATGACAGAGTGTTCAGAGAGAAGCATACTCTGAAGTAAATCTGTGAGAGAATTATCTCAGCTGAAGAACAAAAATACACAGCTTAAAGGAGAAAAGCTAAATACTCTTCCCAAAGTGGCAGCAGCAACAGCAGTAGTAATCGTTCAGATGATTTCAACGATAATCATGACTACACTGATGAGACAATAAGAGATCGAATTGAGAGTGTGTATTATTAAATTAGTAATTGGAATCCGAAAAGAGCTAAGGAATGGCTAGGCGAAATGCTGGAGAGCAACTGCTTAATCTGGAAATATACATCGAAGGTTCACATCATCGAGTACATGAGCAGAGTAAAGTAGAAATATGACACTGCATTAGAGAAATGCTTGAAATCTTCGGAGGAATTCATCCAAGGAAATCAGCAGGTGACCATCGATGAAAATTTCTTGATTAATCTGCAGATTGAGGAGTGGAAGGGCTTATTTGCTAAAGCGAACAAAACAGCTAGGGAATGGATACAAGTAGTCATGCAACTCTTCAAGAAATCTCTAACAGTGCTCCTGAAGAGGAAGAAATTATTAAATCTGCAACTTGGGACAATTTCGAAGTACGATCCAGTGAGAACGTACTAGCTGGAGAAATTCGATGGGAAGCTTACGGGATTGCTGACTGCATTGCAAAGTTAGAAGTCTTACTAAATATCCCTGTACTAGGGACGAGAGCATGAATCCACTGCGGATACTCTCCAGTGCGTATCGAAAGACACAGATATTCCTCCAAGGACAAATAAAAAAATGAATATTTTCCATATCATAAAAGAGCATATCATGACAATGCAGCAAGGAGAGGATTTCATTAATATCCGAGAAGATCTGAATGGATTTGAAGCAGACAGAGATAAACTTAAACTCCAAATATTGAAAAAACCAAAATAAAGAGATTTTAGTGGTTCAGGTAATCGACCTGCTGATGGAAATAGAAGCTAAGATCAAGAGGAAGAGAACTAAACAGAGCAACAGAACATGAAACAAGATATCCATAGCCAGGAAGATGATAATAATATGGATGTGTTTGGAAATGAAAAGGGGAAATCGAAAAATGAAGAAGAAGAGGAAATATCCAAGAAGAAAATGATGCTGCTTGTTGGAATGATAGGTGGTCACACGAAAGGATATGGTAGCAGTAATAATAACAGTGCTGTCCAATAAAAGATATTACATGAACTTACGCAGGAAATCAAAACAGTTCAAAGAAGTGATCTAAAGGAGATTGTGAGATTAGAGAAAGCAAATATCGTGCATTAGCAGAAACAATATAAATATGAAAGGGATTCGTACATTAGAGATAGAAACCTTGAAGATATGCAGTTGAAATTAGAAAAAGAGATCAACAAGTAGATTCAGTTGATTTAGTCGAATAATACAGTGCCTTTCGCGCATTCGGCGTAGATCAATAATTAGTTAGTGCAGATACAAATGTAAGTACAGTAAGCTACTGTTCCCGTGAAAATGGGGAACAGTCCTTAGAATAAATATAATATACGACCTAACTCATCGAGTCCGCGATATTGTAACCAAGCTATGAAAAAGAAATAATAAATCGAAGCTGAGAAGATTCTTCATCAAGCGCAGAATTAATTGTAATTGTTATCGCAACCTGCTGCTAATCATGGAAATCTCATGAATGGTAATAGCAACACGGAGGATTAGAAAAATGGAGGTGTAGCTGATAAAAAGACGAAAAAAATGAGAAAAGTATTTCTCGAAATAATGAAAGAAAAATGGCAAAAGAAAGAATTGTCAAGGGTTAGACATTTAGAAAAAGGAGGAAATACGTTTGGAAATTTCTCTGAATCCAAGAAACAAAATGAGCAAGACGAAGAAACTGAAAACAATATGCCGTAATTCAACATTTAGGTTCAGAAGTTAGTAGGTAGTTTTGGAGTTATCCCTTTGGCGAGCCCTTCAAAAAAGACATTTTGCTTCGATGATTCCTCTTTCAGAAGAATCAACGGTTCAGAATAGTCAAACAATTTTCTTATCAGCAATCAACTTGCGAATGCTGAGAGCCTGCAGAATCAATTCCTTAATATGAGCTAGAAAAACATTGCTCTAGAACAATTTACAAGATCCCATCCACATATCGCAGATGCGACTGCACCAGACAAGTCCGTGAGATTATTTTAAAATTCAGTTAAAGCAATCAAAATTCTCAATAGGTTTGTCAAGGAATCTTAAGAAAAAGATCCTTCAAACAATTAGTTGCTTTTTCCATAATCTCGACCATAATCTAGTTCTCCTATGAGTTAAGGTGTCGCTAAGAAGGATTTTAACATTAGAAGCATAAGCCCACAGCATTAAAAAAATAACTGGTTATCTTCCTCTGAAAGAAACATCTAACATGATATGTTATTTGAATTGAAGAACCATGAAAATTACTAGAATCGTTAAAGAATTGCTAATCTCAATCCCAAAACAAATAGAAATAATGAAGAATCATATGGGAATAGTTCTCCACTATCAGCGAATATTAAGCGCCGTGGAGGTAAGGAGATTCTCCCAACATCTTATTAGTAAATTCATAAGGAAGTGGTCACTAAAATGGTGGCGAAGAAATCAATAGAAAACTAAAAAAGGAGTTATTTGTAATAGCAATTGTTATCATAATCGTCGCTGAATCGTAAAAACTCAAGGGAAGAAATGATGCGGCCTGCAAAACTCAAATACTCAAAGTAGCTAAATACAGCAGTCACAAAGACAACAAGATAACCTGAAATTTCGTTAATTGGGAAGAGTCATAGAAACTAAACAGCCAAAGAGAAGAATAAAGAATCTTCTTCATCATAATCATCTTCGAATTCTTCCTCATTTCACTTGCCATACGATGTTGAGCGCGAGCTAAAATAAGACCTAAATCGATATTTTCATTAGAAAGTATTTGATTGACCAATGACATAAATCTTAAGAGAGAAAAGAAGGGGAGAGAGAGAGAGAAGAGGAAACCATGAGGAAGGTGAGCTACTGTCCAATGCAATGTTACTAGTTTTAATGAGAAGACTCTCTC
>Ga0302285_10000299_pt1 | contig 28647 bp, 23 predicted proteins | sample III_Fen_E2_2_FD_200455 | JGI IMG/M metagenome (GOLD analysis project Ga0302285, IMG submission 200455) | Peat permafrost microbial communities from Stordalen Mire near Abisko, Sweden - III_Fen_E2_2 | ecosystem: Environmental > Terrestrial > Soil > Wetlands > Permafrost | place: Sweden: Abisko... | reverse complement strand
TGTCTACGGTACAATTATCATCGGTTTATTTGCCATTACGATCCCTTCTACTTAGTTAGTACTTGAATCATTAGTTATCTACTACCCTTATTATTGCAGCTACTACGCATGATCGATGATCTTAAACGAAGGTGTGTAGATACTTTTTTGCTATTCATAGCCAATTTTATGTTTGCTTGTAGTTTTCTCACTGGTAATAGCTCCTCCAGCACCTGCAGCTGTTCCTGTTCTTTATGCAATACTAGGTTCGTTGTTTTCCCCGTCAGCTTAAATCGAATTAGTGTTAATTAATGGTACACTGTGCATATTGTGAAGAGTACCTATGTTCGACTAGCTAAACCCTGCAGCACTACTCATCCCAGCTGCTTCGTTGATCATAGCATTTGTTTTCTCGTCTAGGATGATTCCATTGAGATTCACTGTGTTGAGTAGTTTCAACTACGCATCGTTTCGGAATTATGCAATTCTACTGCCTGGTCCACACATCTACCCAGCCATAGTGTTTCCTTCATTTGTGTTGTTTTGCTAACTGCCTATGATAGCTTCTCGCATGAGAGTGTCTTCTTATCCCATCATGGATAGGAACGGATCCATGTTGAAATTCGCTGCTGGCTTGAAGGGAATGTTGCTAGCACTCGTGTAAGGGACTTACTCGGATTAGTATGGCTGTTGCTGCTGCTGTTATTGTGATGATTATTGCTAGTTTAACTGTACTGAAGCGGAGAGACCAGGAGTGCTATTCATAGGGATATTAGAAGATGAGCGGATCTCAGAATTATTGTTATTATTGTTATTATTGTTGTTATTGTTGTTATTGTTGTTATTGTTGTTATTGTGCTATTGATTTGTGGATAGCCCTAGTAGTATTTTCGCTAATTCTTGTTTCTTGCAATTAAACAGATCCTTGATCGTTTTATTACAGAATATCAACGATCTGTGCTTATCAAATATCGCTACTCCTTCTGGTATAACCCCTAGGATATCATAATACAACCGATTTAATCGTTTCGCTTTTTGATTCGAAGATATCATCTGTTTCGTTTAGCTCCTCGTTTCTTATTAAATCTTCTCTTAATGGAAAGCAATCACACTGCAGATGAGCACACTGTACAACCCACTCTACCATTCCCAGTTTACTAAGATCTAAAACCTAATTATCAAATATACATTCTGCACTACAATATACACCAATGTTAGTGCTCTCGATTTACTGATCGTTTGGATATAATTCATCTGCACAATCGTCGATGGAATCACCCAGCAATCAGCTATGTTCTCCTTTAGCGAAAATGACTCCATGAGAAGCACAGAGCTGACAAAGAACATCGCAACCATGTAGGATATCTTATTCGTAGATAACTGCTGAAGAATGATCTTCTTCGGAAGTAAAATGCATTTCCATAGAACCAATCCAGCGATTCCCAAGGATATTAAAATTATCGTGAATGTTCGAACTTATATCGAATCTGAATCTTTCGATGTTTCTGCTTCGTATCGCATGAGGAAACAAAACCCAAAGAATATCCACGTAGCGAATATCAAGGCGAGTTGATAAGGCACACGATATTTCAAGGTGATACCATTGCTGTTGATACCATTTGTTGTGAGTGTACTCATCATTGCTATGAGCTGTTCTTTGTTGAGATTGCAGAACTATTAGCATTTCTCTTAAGAGAGTAGCTAATGCTATTGCGATTGTGATTGACGTTGTTGCTATTTGTATTCTTTCGAGTCCTTAAGCTACTGCTACTGCTGAGCTTGAGGCTACGATTATGTTTGCAGCTATTAAGATTAAACCTTCTAGATGATTGGCACTGGAAGAATAAACTCCCCTGACAGCTTGTACGAGCGACGGTGCTGTTAGTGCTACGACTATAATTGTTGTTGCAATCTTTTAGTTTAATTATTGATTCTGTCTTCTTCAAGAAGCTACTGAGAATACCTGCTAATAGAGAGATCTTCTTTATCCTCTCCTCGCGGAGTCTTCGAGCTCAGCATTTTTTGAGAGTCGAAAGGCACACTAGGAATAACCTATTAAAAATCCTTTTATCTTGTTATTTTTCCCCAAATTAATCACTTTTTTTGTCTTTCAAGAAAGAAATGGCAAAATCTTCAGTATTTCCAAAGTAGTACCTCCGAAGGTATTCCTTCTTTTTGTGAGCGTTCTATAAGATTGGCAGGTTTATTTGCTTACTTAATTTTAGTAAAACAAACAAAAAGAAGTTCAGTTCTTTCTTCTTTCTTTGATTATCTTCTTTTCTTTTCACTTTTTCTCTCTCTCCTCCTCCCCACAGAGAAATCAACTCCGTTTACTTTTCCAAAGCGAGTGTTCTTTCATTTCTCAATGCTTATTTATCAAACTCTTTCTCTGATTCAGAATTCTCAAGGAGCTTTATCAAATGATGGTGTAATCAACGTCATCAGATATATCCTGCTAATCTATTAGAGTCTCTTCACTCATTTTAAAAGTCAAATTTTTTTTCAAGAAATAATTAATTAATTGGAAGCTCTATTTAGTATTTTATTTAATGTGTCGAACTGTTCTTACTATCTACCTTTTTAGGCTAGATCAATTAATTAATATAACAGCAGTAGAGGCTTACAAACACAACTAATTAAGAATAAGAGACAATCACAAATCCACACACTAAGAGAAAGAGAGATAGAGATAATTTAAGCTTTCTCCTTCCCCTTCCCCCTCCAGTACTTTCCCTTCCTTTTATCTTTGACCTTCAGTTATAAATATCTTTGCTTCTTGTTTTCCATAAATTGAACTTAAACATTTGATAATTCCTTTCAGCAGAATGTCTCTTTTAGAGATAAGATAATTTAATTGTAACTTAGAAAGTAAACTCTCTTTCTCATAGAGGATGAATTAGTTTAATTAGAAAAAAAATGAAAATAAATAAGAAACTGATCAATAAAAGAGAGATAGAGAGTTTGGTGAATCAATATTAGTTAGTCTAAATTTTTGAAGATTGATCGCTTTTTCAAAAATGAAGGCAATGAGAGAATCATTCTCAAAATGTGTGAAAAAGTCAAAAATAACTCAATTACAAATAATGTTTTTTGTTCTTTTTCATTCAAAATACAGTTAACACTTGATTTTACTATCCAGTCAGTCTAATTGTTGGATAGTTCTATTCAAAAAGCATACTTGAATTCTTAATTAATTAATTATTATTGGTAGAAATATTTTGTTCCTTTACACTTTTTGTAAAATTCTTTTTGATTTACACTGCAAGAGGAGACAACAACTCAAAGAAAATATACAGGTATTTTAATTCAAGTTTGTTTGAAGCAATCATGATGTCCTTTATATAAAACCTAATAGCTTGGCTTGAAAATAATAATTAAAAAGTAACTGTCATTATCAATCAACATTTATTAAATAATTATTTAATTAGTTTAAGAATATTAATATTTTTGTTATTGGTGAAATAATCCCAGTAAATCAAAAAATAACTCCCTTAATTTGGAGGTTAAAATAATATCTTGCCCCAACTCAATTAAAGCTGCGAAAAATACAAAAAAAATATCTTAATTTCCACATTGTTCGAAATATTGATTGGTTGATAGTCAAAGTAATCAATTATTGTTAACAACGAGCTATTTCTAAAGATAGATAGAAACAAATAACGTTTTTGGTACTTGATATTAGAAATTGAGTGAATAAGCTGAAGAGACAATTAATATCTTGGGGAAAGTAGTGATAAATTTTGTGGAGAATTCAAACTAACTAGTTAGCACATCTTTTCTGCAGTTTTAACAAAAAACCTAATAGAGAATCAGAAGTCTTTGATTGCACTAAAACAAACCTAAACTTAAAGAAGAAGAAAATAATACCCACGAATAATAAATATTCTTCTTTTCTTCAGGGTTTTGAATGGAAAAGCTGGAGTACTTAGATTTCTTTGGTATCCCTGTGACACTGAATGTCTTCGGGAAGAAGAAACATCGTACGCTTGTAGGTGCAGTTGTATCGATGAGCGCTGTGATATTTTTTATTTTCGCATTTCAGAAAAAGTTTGAAGATTTCTTTGGTAATAAATCCATCAATGTCAATCAGAACACTGTCTAAGATGATTCCCCATAATCACTCAATATAGATGTATCCAAAATGATGTTCGCTATGCGATTTGACATCTGGAATAATGGGATCCTCTCTACTGATTTATCAACATTACCATTTACATTCTAAGTCTCCGCAATATCCTAAACAAGAACATCAGTGAATTCAAAGCTCTAATAAGTTCAAACCACTACGGTTATCCCTGTGGAAGAGTGCACGTTGAGTCACTTTGAAAAACACAAAGGAACTGCGTAGTCATCAGTGTCAGATTTTTTCGCAGATATTCCTGTTTCAGCGTATATATGCCCTTCACTAGATACTACATTCGTTCTCCAAGGGAATCAGAATTCACAGATGTACGACTATGTCAAGTAAGTTTTTCTTAGTAGTTGCAACAAAGTTTAAGGAGCTTAATAGCTTGCTTTAAGTATCTTAATGGGTTTTTATTTTAGATGATTGCTTTTTTAGCCATATCAATTTTTTAATCATGTCTTTTTACTAAAAAGATATGCTCGAATTTCAGATTTTACGCAAAACATTTTTGTCTTATTTCTTTAGTTAATTTCCCTAAAACTACAGGAATTAGTAAATTATCAATACGATTTACTGAAGAATAAATGCGATGAGAGAGAGATCTTCAAACAAATTTGTTTGACTTTATTCTTAGAATTTAACTTGAAATCAAGATTGAAATTATTCACATTCTCCTTTACTTTTTCAAAGAATAGAAATCGTATCTTGCTAAGGTAGCAGCAACTGTTGGTCGTAGGCTCAGATCGATGCGTACATTCTCGCTAATGAATACTTCAAAATATAAATTATCTTTAATTCATACATTCCGAATTATGATGAAAGCAACTACTTGAAATCCTTCATTTACAATAAGAAATTCTTCCGGATGATACCATCAGAAGTACCAACTAATACAATTTACTAATATATTTCTGTAGTTCTTCATATATGTAAAGATGTTGACTTTAATAATAGATGAAGCCGTTCACTGAGTTCTTCTTCTCTGAAAATACAGTCCTATCAAACGAAAGTTGGTTTTGGTTTTCAGACTACACCCAAGACAGCTTTGTGATGTATTCAGAAGAGGAATTCAGAGAAAATATAGTCACACTCTCTTCTGCTACTGTCCCTGTCAATTATGGTTAATTTATTATCCAAAGAAGCTCGTTTACGTATTCAACAACGAGAGAATATGAAAAAATCGACTCAATCCTCTCTTATATGGTAGGAATTTAGAAGATTGTTTTGTGTGTGTGTGTTTTCAAACTTTTCTTATTCTTATGTTCTTTCCCACTTACCAAAAGGGTGGTTTCATTCAGATGGTATTCGTTATCGCTGGAATAGGCATGGGCATTTACAACTCATGGAGTTTAAAGCTTCAATTAGCAAATCAGCTGTATTCCTTCGAAGAAATCAAAGATCTCACACACGAAGACAAAGACATCACTAAATTCAATACAAAACAAGAATTCCTTGAAAGCATCTTTGGCAAAATCGGGAAGAAAATACAAAACCTCACACTTGGTTTAAGCTACTTCTTCTATAATCTGAGCTTCTTTTAAGCCTATGTAACAGAAAAAAACTAACTCCTCAGAGAAGCCATGAAATAAGTAAAGAACATTAGTTAGAATTGATTTAAACTCTTAACAAACTTATAATCTTCCAAAATAACCATTATGTTTGATATGTTTTGGAAAACTCAAGGTTGACAACGATTTGAATATGTTCGAAATCCTTGAGAGACTTCATGAGATGGATAAAATGAAGTAGATTCTATTCACTGAAGACCAAAGGAAAGTGCTCGAATACTCTGAGAAACCATCCATAAATTTAGAATCAATTTTCAAAAACAAAATGATCAAAGAAATCTAGAAACAAACGCTAAAACGAAAGAAAAAATAAGAAAGTTTACAAAAGAAAATACTCAATAAGAAAGGGTTTAATCGTAGTACAGGGACTGACAAGCTAAAGATATTCAAGAAATTGTAGACGACTATGTTTGGCGATACTGAGAAAGACATGATAAAAGATACTCTAGATTTAGCTGAGAAAGCGAAGAAAAATTATGGTTTAAAAGAAATGGTATCAAAAGAGCCTGCTACAAAACACAAAAGAGAATCTGTTGTCGATATTGCTGATCTATTTTCAAATACACTTTCGAAACAAAATTGGGAACGCGTATCTGTCATATCTTAGTTACTTATTGAAGAAAAATTCCACCTAGCAAAACAGCAATCGTAGTAGCAATAATTTACACAATAACAGACCTTCTAAGAATCACCATAAACTAGAAAGTATTTGATTCATTTGTTTAGCTAAAATATTACAAATAATGACTCGTTTTATATTTGAAATTAAGCTTTCGAGCAATGGCCATACGTGGTAGTGGTGGTGGAAACAACGGAGAACTTGATACATCTAGTCCCTATTATTCTCGTGAATCACAGGAAGTCATAGTTTTTCCTCCACCCAACAGCACAAGTTTAAAGAAAATACCCATATTAGACGATAGAGCAGCTAACTTAGAAGATGTCTAAACTCCTTTGGAATAATTCTTGAGGACTAACGAAAAGAATTAAAAGAACGATTTGATCTTGAATCTGATCAAGGAATTACGTCCCTAAACGTTCTACAGTGAAAGAACGGATTACTCGAAGTTCTCCTCGTTCTATGAGCTGTATCTAGCATGTGAAGAAAACATCTTACTCAAAGCAAATAAAAGTGCTTATCGGTAAAGAAACTCAGCATGACTTACATTTCGACAAACTTAAAATCCCATCTTTGACTTTTCTTTTAATAAAATTTTCATTAGGTTGACTAAGAAAATCGCATAGTTTCTTCGTTCTGATATCCGTGATGCTTTTCGGTTAGCTAACAGTCTACCAACAAAAGAAGAACTTGAAAAAAACACAAAAGTCAGATGGCTGGTAAGGTAGTTCATATCTAATTTAAAAGAGAAAGCCCACCTCCATGCTCGGTAAGAAGATGCTGAAATGCTGTTATTCATCTAGCAAACAGTTGAAGAGAAAGATAACGATTGTATCTAATAACGACAATCCGATGTGCCATCTAGATATTCTATAAAATTCAACAAGATGAATACCTTGAATGAGAAGAACGATCTCCGCGTGAAGAGTCTCTACAATCTCAGTTAAACGACGAATAATTTCCTGGACACTGGGAACAACAACACCTAAATGGATTCGAAGAGTTTCAGGAATGAAAATGACACCAATAACTCATAGATGTTAGGACAGCAAGGAAGGGAAGCACACACGGTTATCTCCTCAACATAGAACATAATAGCCCCATCAAATTCAGGAAATATACCCATTCGAGAGTTGAAAGAAGGAGAATTTGTGGATTTATCTGGACTGAAGAAATAAATGGATAACAATAACTCAAATTAATCGATTTTAGAAGAACTTTTCTAGAATCAATTACAAGCATTTCGAAGCAACAAAGATACATAAAAATCAAATAATCCTGCAGATACAGAAAACCATGGGAGTCAACATGACTATTCCTTCAATGAAGCAGGGGATTTAATGTAGTAAGACATTCCAGTGGCGTTGTAAGTACTCCCTCCGAATCGATAGGAAACAAAGAAAAATCAACTCACTGAAAGCAGAAACTCTGCAATTAAGCCACATACCCTCCCACCGTAGTTTAACATCTACAGGCATCCTATGGAGTAATAAGGGTAATAGAGTGTTAGTAGTAGTAATAAGATGACAAAGCAAATGAAAGCGAAATATGCAACATAAACGAGTATTTTTAAATAAAGCAACAACACAAGGAGAATATCATATGAATAAGATTTAGTAATTCCAGAATCGTCGAGAAGTAGCAGGGAGAACAAGGAAAGAAAGAAGGAGAAAGATCAAGATGATAAGAATTCGCATTATTAGGATGCAAGAAGAATCATAAAATACCAAAGAAATATCTATGATTAGTTTACACGAAAGCCATCCGCAAGAACTCCCATCATGGAACTATAATCATTTAGGTTCATTTCATGAAAAAAAATGAGAAAACGATTACCAAAAAATGAAAATCTAATTTATTTGAAATTAAGATGATTCTTCCCCCCACAAGAAGCAGTGTTGCTCAATTGGGGAAAAAAATTTGAATTCGTCTTTTTTAATTTATTCAAAAGGTCTTTAAATATGATAATTATTTGTTTTCTCTGTGTTTAATTTGTAAAAAAGGGATAATTAATTCAATTTTGCAAATATGAATAGATAATTAATCTTAAATTCCTAACAGAAAATAATCCCCACCATCCCCCACAAAATGGGTTTAATTTTCAATATAAATTAAATTATCACAAAAGTTCGTTAAAATGATGGGGAGGGGAGCTCATTTGATTTATGAAAATCATCTAAATTCAGCCGTTGGAAATACATTAACTGCTTTTCCTTAGCTGTATTTTTTTCAATGATGTAATGTATATTTTTCTTTCATTTTTAATCTTGGAATATTTATTTTGATTTTGATTCAATATTCTTAGAATCATTGGTTGCTTGGCTCTAAAAAATATTAGGCTTTGCATTAAAACATAAATCATTAGTATGTTTGCATGTGCATGTGCATGTGTGTGAGTATGCATAGTGATAAATATATATTTTAGAAAACTGCTTGAAAAATTTCATTTTCATCCCTTTAAGCTTGCAGATATTAAAGATTTCGATAAGCAAACGAACTAAAATGGCGGGGGGATAAATAATCAATATGCTAGACTATTATCAGTCTATTGTGGGTGAGCTGAATTGGTTCTAAACAATTCAAGGCTTAACCCTTCATACGATGCAAGAAAAACAGCATTATTGCAGTTTTGTTTCTTGACATTGATGAATATGCATAATTGGTTGTTGACTAATGGTTTTAAAAAACTCATCCCTTGTAAAAATATTAATAGTTCAGCTATCTACTTCTATCTGATGCTATTCTCTGTGTGATTTTTTCAGAGTGGAATCGAATGCGTAGTGGAAATCCCAACCCAACAGCAAAAGTGCCTTTGGAGCATAGTTAAGCGCGAGTGAGTGAGTGAGTGTGAGGAAACTTAACTTACTCCAATGAACACTTTGCTGGGATTCGGGCTTCATTCACTAACTTTGCAGTTTTCTTTGTTGGAAGTTGCTAGTAAATTTTTTGCTTTTTTGTTTTTTTGATTCTTTTTTCTTTTGAATTTCCCTCAGAGAGTTCCTTCGTTTCTTAGAGGAATTGAAAATGTAGTTCTAGGGAAAAGTTTGTTAATTTCGCGATTAACTGGAGAGACAGAGAGCAGTTAACTTTAGGATAAACATTGATTTTAATTTAAGGGAAATCTAGTGGGAGAATTCAATTAATTCAAAAGGGGGGAGGGGAATGAATTTTGATTTTTTCTTTTCTTTTGTTTTTTTTTTCAATGTGAAAGGATGTTAAACACTGAGATAATGATGAATATGCATTATTTTTCGAAATCAAGATGTTTCTTAAAGATTGCTTGTTGATGAAGAATTCTATTTAGCTCAGTGCAAAGATATATGCCATATGTCTCTTTCGAAAAATAAAAAACACAATAAAATTTAAAGCAAAAGTAAGAGCTCTCAACAATGACCTTTTGATTAAATTGAAAACATTCTCAAATTGGGGTAGGATTACTTTTGAATGGAAAAATATTTGAATTAGTTTGTGGTAAACACATACACAGATATGCATAAGAAAAACAGAAATCATAAATAAATAAAAAACACACTCAATTTATTTAGTTTAAAACACCAAAAAGAAACAAAACATAAAAAAACATGAGTATTTCAGGATAATTACAGCAATAAGCATACAATCCTTAATAGTAATAATAGTTCCTGAATTACTCTCAACAACAACAGCTTTAGTAATAGCCACCTCCTTAGCAATTCCCTCAGTACTAGCAATCGCTTCAATAAGCTCCTCAACAATTCCTGCAATAGTAATAACTTCCTGGTTAATTCATCCAATCGCAAGTGCAAGCATAATAATAATAATAATTCAGAATTGTCAATAACTCTTAACCTGGACAGATTTTATCATAATAATAGTAATTTGTTAATGCTTCCACTACTGGAAAAGAGAGCCGACCTTTGGCAGTGAAGGCTAGTAACATTCAATAAGATCACCGATAAGAAATCAACTTAGAGGAAGAAGCTAAGAAGATCCTAGAAGAACGTAAGTAAATCATTGAAGTTTTCGCTGCAAAAGTGCAGTAGATCCCAGGACATTAAACTAAACAATATGGAGATGGTTCTAAGTATGAAGGAGAGCTTCGTGGTGATCTCCGTAATGGCTCTGGAATCTATTACTATGCTAACAACGACGTGTATGTTGGTGACTGGAAGGACGATTTATTCCATGGAAATGGATGCTATGTGTTTGCTTCTGGTGAGAGATATCAAGGAAAACTGCGAGAAGGTTTAAAAGAAGGCTAGGGCACGTACTACTACACTAATGGGAATAGCTACGTTGGTGAATGGCTTAACGATAGAAAGCATGGACTTGGAACATATACTTATCTTTCACAAGGAGAGAAATATGAAGGTAACAAAATGAGATATTTCAATATGAAAAATAACAAAAAATGGGACTAATAAATCAATAGATTTTTTTGGAAAAGTCTTTTAAAAGAATTTTTATCTTTTTCTTTTTTGATGCTTCAACCCTCTAGGTGACTGGCTGAATGGAGAGAAATCAGGCGAGGGCATATACTACTTTGGCTACGGTGATCGCTATGAAGGATAATGGGCAAGAAATGCGAAAAATGGCAAGGGAATATTGTTCTATTCATCGGGAGCTGAATATGAAGGTGAATGGGTGAATGACAAAGTCCATGGATAAGGTGTTATGATATGCTAGAATCGTGATCGATATGAAGGTGGTTTCGTAGATGGGTAGAAATCAGGATAAGGTGTGTATACATTTGTGGATGGATCAAGATATGAAGGTGAATGGAGTCATGATGATAAAAACGGTATGGGAACATTCTAATTCTCCAATGGAGATGTATATCAAGGATAATTTGTAGATGGTGAGAGAAATGGCCCTGGAGTTTATCAATATGCTAATGGAGATATCTATGATGGTAATTATAACAAAAAAAATAAGAGAATAGTCAATAGAAAATGTTAATGTCATTTATGTTCTTTTGATTCAAGGTGAATGGAAGACGGATAAGAAAGAAGGATTAGGGACACTTGAGATGGCCACAGGAGACAGATATGATGGAGAATGGTATGGATTTTCATTTTATCTCATTGATTTCTTTATTACAATGATAAATTTTGAAAAAGGCTGGGTGGCAAAAAGAATGGGAAAGGCACATATTCCTTCGCTAATAACGACTAATATGAAGGGTACTTCGAGGGTGGACTCAGATAAGGCAAAGGCATCTATACATGGGTAGATAAATCGTACTACAAAGGAGACTGGGAATAAGTAAGATCAACCTCTTGAATTTCATTCTAAATTGTTAATACAAAGGAAATAATGGATTTGAGTTTGATATTTTGTTTTAATCGTTTTCAATAGGATCGCATGAATGGACGCGGCGAATACAGCAGTGCTGATGGCAAGCTAGTGGAAGGCTACTTCGAAAACGATAATTTCGTGAGAAGTTTGTGATCGTCTACGAAATGCTTGTTTTTTTTAAAGTTGTTTGTGTATGTCTTCAAATGGTAAATGTAAAGGGAATATTTTGATATTTAAGAGTTAAGAGTTTCAATAATTGAATTGATATTCTGTGATCCAGTGTGCCCTATGTATGCATGTGTATGTGTAAATAAATTTTACAGAAAGACATAATGGAGATATATTAATAGAAACTAGAGAACCAAAATTAGCAGAAAAATACTCATTTTTACTATTGCTGAAAAGGAGGGAGATATTTAAGCTTGTAAGATATTGACATCGATCGACTCATGGAGGGAGAATTATTAGCACTGGGATTGGGTTTATTCGCCATCATCTCGGATTGATTTACTGCTAGGGTTAGAGTTATTGTTACTACAGTTGTAGCTGCATCAATTACATGTTCTAAATCATGCTTTGCATCATCAAGAATTAGTTGAGTTGCTGATTCCGAAAGAGAAAGAATTTAATAAAAATCGATTTCGTATTTCGAATCGAAAAGCAAAAAATATATTAAATATTTTTACATCTTAATCGAGTTGTGATGGGTGCGGGTATTAGAACTAGTTATTGGGATCGTACTGCTGACTAATTTAAGAAAAAAACAGTTAGAAGAGTCAATGGAGGGATAAAGAGAAATTGAATAGATTTTAAGAAAATGACTGTAATTATTTTGATTTAGAAAAGAAAAGGAAATTAAATTTTCTTATTTAAATGCAGCTTTTTACTTGCTGCGATGCTAGAAGTAATGCTTCTTTTTGCCTAACCATCGGTCATCTTGAGGCACCCTTTATTTAAGGAGAAATACAAAAGATAAAAAAATAGAGCTGACTATGCGTGGGATGAGATAGTTGATAAAAATGAATAAATATTAGCTAGTTTCGATGGATCAAGCCAACCCTTTTGGTTGAGACATTATGTATTGTTAATTACCTCTTCTTTAGCTCTGCTTCTCCATGTGCATATCTGCATTAGTCCCCACTTTCACATTTGCCATCTATTGGAAAAAAAGAGGGGGAAAAAAAAACTTTATTCAAATAATATTGAAAAATGATATTTGAATACCTTTGGAGAAGTTGAAGCATAGCGATGTCTTGTAGAAATCATCAGTGTGGCGCAGTTCCTTGACACCATGAGCGAATACACAGTTGATGTTTGAGCATTTTCCAGTGTGTTCAAACTCCTAGCAGAGCTTGGTCTTGTTAAGATCTGGCTTTTGCTTCAGTTCAGATTCGCTGTGAGCAAATGAGCACAGGTCACCTTTCAAGCAGCTACCTGACTGGAACAGAAGAAAAGCAAAGAACAGGGAATAAATAATGAATTGTGGTCAGCTATTGAGTATTATTCAATGTATGTTTGAGTTTACAGTAAAATTGATGCACATTTTAGTTTTTTTGAGGTCAATAAGAGACTTAGGATTCTTCATAAAACTATGTCTCGATCTAAACTACCCGGCTTGAGTCTATCCGTCATTATTTACTGGAATAAATGATGTTGTGTTGTTGTTATTAGAAATGTTGAAATTATTATTGTCTTGTTCTTTATTATTATTCACTCTATTTATGTTATTAATGGCTTAGCCATTTGTAGGATACAATATTTGTTATCCACTATTAATGTTATTGTTATTATTATTATTATTCCAATAAGTTTGATACTGCTGATTTATTTGATTTTACAGGTAATTATTATCATTAACAAATTGAGGATATCTGCCATTATTATTGATGTAATAACTATTATCTACATTATTTAGGTTGCTTTGACTTTAATCATTTGCATATGCTTTATTCGGATCGCTTTGCGTCTGTCCTAAAATTATTGCTTCAGTATTATCTCCATTTGATTATTATTATGTCTGCATATCTCCTTATGGAAAACCTCCATATTACTCTCCTCTTGGAATATTCTTGTAACCTCTACTATTTCCATGATTAAATCCCTTTCCTTTTCCATTTCGTTTATCTTACTTATTATTACCAGTTGTCTACTGCTTTGTTTCAAGTTTCGTTTGCGAAGAATTCAAAATTTATGTGGTCGTATCTTTATTATGGTTTTCCTGTACTGTTGTTCCTTATTGCTGATTTGCAGTTAGTTATGGATCTTATCCTTAAAGTTTTACCTGTGTTTCTACTTACTCTAGTTCTTTTTATGAGGGGGTGACAGTGGTCATAGATATATCTTGTGCTTGAAGCCACTGTTTTTTGTTTGTTAGTTTGCTATTATGCTGCCAGAAATTCAATCTTAAAATAAATGATGGGATATTTAATTTGATTTTTTAACTTTTTTTTTCTTCATTTGAAATCTCTTTGATTGTGGTAATTCTTTCTAAAAGATCATCGAAAAATAGCTAATCAGCAGCAGTAGAAGAATAAGAAGAAGAAAACGGTCAGTTTATATATTGTACAGCATGTAATTAAATTGCTAATATTATCTCCTTAAAAGATCCTTTTGTGTTTTGAATAAAAATCTTAAAATTTTTGGATTTCTTAAAAAAATACGGACATAACAATAGAAAGAATAAATGAAGAAGTAGACGTAACGTGTGGTGCTCTTCTTTGCTTTTGCTAGCTAGTCTTTGGTTTTTGTAATTTTTAGAGGTGGATACTCTCAAGAAACGATCTTATTGGCGAACCATTTCTTAGTGTAGTCATCACATTCGAGAATATGGAAGGAATACCCATTGATAGTGATGTCTTAATCAACTATGATGTCAGTTGGCAGGAAGAATTCATTGTTGTTCTGATCATTCTTGTATTTTCTTTTTTCCAAGAATTTGCCATCAGGGATACCTGAATATTAACACAGAAAAGAAACAAGTCAAATTTTTCTAAATTTGAGAGCCCTAAAAGAGGCAATGTCTTACCGGAATTGCGTACGGAAGGCTCATAGATCATCAAAGAGTCGTCGTTTAAGAAGTATGTAATGATGAAACGTCTAAGATTATGTAAATAAAAGATTATTTTCAGATATTAAAGGATGCAGATGACTAATAATACCTGTCAACATCTTCTGGCTTTGTTGTGTTGAACTTAGCGACGAAACGCAGATTCACCTAGTTATCAACCCACTTGAAGAAATCTTTCTTAGGAGGCTTGGGGATCAACCTGTATACATACCCAAGGGAATCTTCTTCATCTCCGAATCCATTGTAGGGTGGGATCTCTCTCTCTAAAGAATTTTCAAACAGAAATTAAAAAATAAACTGATAATATTTCTCAAAAAGTTCTCTTACAGACTAGATCTCTGTATTGCTGCTCGTAATCATGTCCAAGAGGGAAATCGATTCCGAATTTATCTGCATAAAACTTCTGAGTGTAGATATCACAGCCATTAATCTTGAACTTTCTGCCAAAAACATCCAGCTCCTCGTTAAACTTGATATCAGTAGGTTTAGTGAAATTTTCTGCATATGTCTGTCCTGGTTGATTAAGTGCGAATTTCTTAGGCAGTTTCTAACGACGAAGCATCAGTGGGAATGGGTCTCTGCCGCTGTTTTGAAAGTTGATTTCTCTGATCTCCAAAGTATCATCAGCAAGGTAATAGTGGAGAATATAAGGGATATCCGAGAAAACATAGAATTTCAAGACCTTTCTATCATTCTCAAGGAATTGTTTCTGAGATGGTACTCGTCCACCACCTAAGTTAAAAAACCAGGCCATAAAGCCATAGTCATTGAATCCCCCTGTTTTAATTTACCTAATTTATGTTCCATATAATCCTTGATGGTATAATCCTTCACAGGGACGTATTTGGTTAGAGTCTTTTTGGCCCAATTATCGCTCTCTGCTTGTTCTGGTGCTCCTTAAGGAATACCAAGATTCTCATAGAATTCTCTAGTGTAGATATCGCAATCATACACATGGAAGACTTTCCCAAAGAATTCAATATCCGCGCCGATTTGGAAATCATAAATCGTAAGATAGATGCCACTTCCATCAGCTCTGAGCACTTTTTGACGCTTTAAGAACGATCCTTAAGGAATTCCAGAGTTCATCTATCTTGGTTCCGATATCTCAATGGAATTATCATCCAAATAGAAATAAACCACGATTTTTCTCACACGATATGATTCTAGTCCACTCTCAACACAACTCTCCTTGAAGTATGCGTTAAACCTCAAAACCTACATCACACAAATTACAAAAAATTAACAAATTAATTGTTTATATTTTTGGCAACTTCCGCTGACTATCCTAAGAATTTTACCTGTCTGTCCATTTTGACGTACGATGGTTGATACAACTCAGTGACATCATTTGGGACATTAACTGGACGATATGTGTCATGAGTGGTAGACATGTAATTAGGATTGAACATGCCCTTCTAAGTAGGTGGTTCTCTAGGTACCGCTCTAGGCAAGGGGTATGTCTAAGGAGGGATGTTTTTCTGGAAGAGAAAGCAAAGATCAGGGATGAAATATTGTTTTTAAAAGATAGAATGATTGTTACACTAAGGTAGTCTCTGTTGTATTCTTGCTTTGATGCACTGACCCTCTTGAAATTGTTTTGCTTTAGAATACAAACACAAAAGAATGTCAGTAATGATAAGAAGAAACCCGATGAAACTAAAACACTCCATGAAAGCATATGAATCTACCTCAATAGGTTATGTTGGAGCGAATCCTGGGAGTTTGGGGAATCCTGATGCCATTCGTATCGATTTCAGATCTCTAGATAAACAAAACAATAATGATTTTTTAAATATTCTGAAACATTCACTCACATACACACAGTGTAATACAATCCCAATGGATAAGTCAAACTTTAATCGCAAGGGTTCTTACTTTGTTAGTGGCTTATTATGTGCTGTTTGGTGTTTAAAGCTTAAAAAGGAAATCAAACAAAAATCAAACTTTCTTTATTTATATTTCTTATCCTTTCTTCTTCTCTCGTTTTTTTTTTACTTTTATTACCCCTGCTGGGATGGAACTGTTTTTTGTTTTATTTCTTTTAAATCCTCCAAAGACTATCAAAAACAAGATGAAAAAACAAAATCAATTCAAAAAAGAAGCTTAATTTATAATAATAATTTGTTTTTCTCTTTGAAATCTTTGAAACTGACAACTCCGAGCTGATGAGAAAGAAATTAAGATCCTTTCTTATATTGAATGATTCTTTATCTTTGAATTTACCTTCAAATACCGCTCCAACAAATTAAATTTATTGATTTCAAGTAATTCGTTCTACTGTTTTTTTTCTTTGAAAAATATATCTTAATACCCACAAATGGCATGCATGATATGAATTTATGTTCATATGTAAAATTCATAAAAATAAGAGCAATAATTATTTCTTAGTTTTGTTTATCCTTATTCTCGTGATATATCTATCATTACGTTCCTTGCTAGTCTTGTTGATAAGTCTGCTAGTGGACAGGATATTCTTGTTGTTTGAATCCAATTTGATCTTCTTGAGATTGCATGAAATGATCTGATTTGTCTGCATTTTATGAAGGAATTCCATCTGCAACAGCAACAGCTTGATTAGTATCATTACCATTAATGCTATTCTTGTTGTAATTTGCTTCTTCACCGTTAGCATTATACTGTTACAGCAGTTATTATACAGGTTATTGTACATTCTGCTGACCAGCATAGAAACCAGTTTATTGTTGGTAATAATTCTGTTAAGATACGATTTTTTAAGAAGAATGCTGTTGCTGTGGATTGACTCCGTGTTACTGAGATAGTGAGAGATTTGTAGGTTATGATTATTATTAAACAATCGGTTGAGAGTTAGGAGATTGTGATTAAGAGTAAGCTTAAGATTAAGGATATTGCTAATAAGATGGATTTATAGGCTGCTGCTGCTGCTGTTGCTGTTGAATGTAAGTAGGATTAACTTGCTGTGTTTGTGATTAGATTAAAGGTGATTAAGGCACTGGATTGAATGTTCCTGCAGGGGAATTCTTACTCAACAATTACTATTAAGATTCGATTTGCTATGGGGCAATATTATGAACATTATTACTGTTGTTGTAGGGTAGTTGATTGTTCTCAGCTGTTGCTGTTGCTGCAGCTGCTGCTATGTAAGGAGGGTTCACAGCTTATTACGGTTGTTGCTGCTGCTGCTGCTATGATTACTGTTATGCTTGTTGATTTACTTGAAGATTATTCACTGCATGCTGATTGTGATTAAATTAGCTGTTGAGATAATTCCTACGATATGCCAGCGCTACTGTCTCTGCGATATAGTTCGTCTGCGTGACTTCTAGCTAGTTGCGCTCGTACCAAATGAGTTTCTCATATTCCTCTAGATAATTCAGTTTATTCTCTAGCTTGCTGAGTTAGCAGCTGATGAGGGTTTGCACGAGCTTCTTGATTTTCGTTTCTTCTCTGTCCTACAGCGATTTAGCGCGGAGAATCGTTTCTGACTCAATTTCTTGTATTTCGCCGTTAGCTTCCGGCTAAGCGTTGCTATCAGCAATATTCGATTCAGCTTTCAATTACTATTGCTATTAGAGTGGTTGTTGCTCTACTTCCATTGCGACATCCTCTTCATTTTGCTTTTATTCTTCTTCTGATTTCACTTATTATTATTCAACTTCTTCTTCTTCTTTGCTTTGGTTGAATTCCTTGCGAACAGCTTTCACACTCTCTTTCCTTTGACGAGACTTATCAAGCAGACTCTTGAATATTGCAATCTTAACAACAACAAAATAATTAAACATTACTGCCCTGTTCTCTCAACTTAGCACGCGTACACAAATCCCTTTTTCCACATTTAAAACTCCCCCCTCCGATTATCTCTTCATGTTTACATGCTGCATCAGCGGATTCGAGAAGTCTGAGAACACAGTAGGTTCATCTTCAGCGACTTGCTCATACGCAAACTTCTCCGTAGCTCCTTCTTCTTCATTCTCGAATAAACGCACTTGCGAAATGTTTCTCAGTGGTAGACGCAGGAAATGCAAAATGATCTCTTCTCTGCTGCGACCTGGCATGGCTTTCAAAATCTCATCCCATTTGTCTTTATGCTCTTCGATTTTCTCCAATAATCTATGAGTTTCTTCAGCTGTCCAGGGCTTCTTCGTCGCAGCAAGTTTGCCTGCATCGCTGGAGGATATTTTGTTGATTAAATCCATTTTCTCAAAATCTTTGTCACTGAGAAACGCTGGATAATTGCCTTCAGTGTAGCATTTTATGCAAAGGGTCATCGATAGAGAATTGGGTGATTCAGCAATGGCTTTTTACTGAAACCATACGATTCCGCAGATTACACCACAGAAATCACAAATCGGTCTAATTTTAATGAGTTCAAAGTTAGAAAATCAGAAATCCTTTTTATTTATTGTTTCAATCATTTTCTTAAAATCATCATTTCCCAATAATTTCATACCTTTAGTTCTTCGAAAGGATCTTAATCGAATTGAATGCTAGATCGCCTTCTCCGCCTTCATTGAAAAGGTCTCTGTCTTAATCCAGTAGATCTATGCGCTCTAATAATATCAAAAACAACTCAAATTCCATTTATTTCTCAATTTTTTATCTTGGTTTTTACTTGCATTGTTAGAATATTAATACATCTCCTGATTCGCTAGAGACGGTTTCGACAGCAAAACCGACTGTGGTGTTAATTTCGGGTCACAATTGAAATTTATAATCCCCCAATGCTCCAAGAACGCATGGACTCTTAAGATCGCGCATACATCTCCAGCAAGATTCCTTCTGCAAGCAGTTGCCGTCAAATAAACTCTCGGATTATTTCGATACAGAGAAATTATAAAATTTCTGTATTTCTTAAATATCTCTGGTGTCTTCGATGGTTTGCCTTAGAAGAACTCAGGCAGACTCTCCTTTTCGATTTAATGAATCTTCTCCATATCGAACCTAGATCAATTAAAAAGAATAGGAGTAAGCATTATAGCCACTAATTGAAGCGCTAAATAAGTCAAAAAAGTTGACTGGTAAAAAACCAACAAGTAAAATAACAGATTAATTCTTTAGATATTTTAAAAATTCAATTGTGTTTCAGCAAAAAACGCATATCTACCAGTGGGAGCACGAAGGAAGGACTACTTAGTATTTCTTCTGTGGCTTGTCTTTTCCACCTTCACCTCCGAGTAGCTGCTGGTGCTATGAGCTTTATTGCTACTATCTATCCAGAGCGTATCCAGTGTAAGGGAAGATGTCCTTGGTATTTTCAGAACCTCGAATGATCACTGTAGGGGGTGCTGTGTTCGGGATGCTGGAAAATAAGAGAAATACAAGTACTTTATGAACCAATAAGAAACAATACTTTTAAGAATGTTCCTTACATTGTTGGATTTGCCTTTTGAGGTTATTATCCTGGCATTGGCACTTGCTACTATCCTTAAATATTTGAGTTATTCGATGGAATTGTGTTTCCTATGGGTTGTTGTGCTGCAGAAGAAGCATTCTAAGTGGTTTGTGCAGTTCCGTTCACTTGATTCTAAGCGTTTTGCTGAGGCTAATTCTAAGATATTTGTTGTTATTGCGATTAAGATGCAGATGAGGTATTATTTCCTCCAATAGGTGTTGCTTGTGCTAATTATGCTAGGGATGCTTACTAAATTGCAAGTAAACTCCCTTGTTATGCTTGATTAGGAGTGCTTGATGATTCAGGAGGCATTTACAGTGCATTTTTTGAAGGCTATGGTTTAGAAGAGGATTTCTTAGAAATCTACGGCTATTGCTGCTGAGTTGGTGGATCTAAGGTAAGAAATCAATGACAAAAAAGAATAAGCATAAACTAGTTTAGGTTTTTAAAATATCCTATTAATGGTAGTTCTTCTTTCTTTACCTTATTCATTGTCGATGACCTAGTAAGAATTGTTAGGGAGACGAAGGAGATTAATGACAATAGGGAGTTTCTTCGATTTCATATTTTAGCACACACACACAGACACTTATATTATTCAACACTGCTACTTTTTCTATTAAGCTAACAAGGCAACCTCTCTAACTTTGTTTTATTTAACTTTTTCTTTTCTTCTCCCCCCTCCTTGCTCTTTCTCTTTCTTGCATATCAATATATTTGGACGCTTTAAATCGTTTTCGCGCTCCCCTTAGCTTTCTCCCCAGATCACAAATCATAACAATTAGCATGGTAATTGTTTGCAATTAAAGGGTTTATGTTGGATTCTCTGCCTCCAAATTTATCACTTTCTCACTCACCCGCCTTCTCTTTTTTTGTTAAAATTTTTTCTTTCTATCTCTCTTTAAATCATCTTCTTATTTATCTTTTTTTGAACTCTTCCATCGAATTATTCTTCTTGAAGCATTTTTCTCTTGAATGGTTTGGTCTTAGTCTGTGTTCCTCTTGTTGTAGGTTATTTCCTCTTGTGAATTTGGGTTTTTAAAATCTTATTTTTGTTTTGAAAATATGAATATCTCTGCGTTTGGCGCATAGTATTTGACAAAAAGGATAAGAAATCCATAGTTTTTGAGTAGAAGGGGACTAGAGTTCCTAGGAAAATAACACAAAACTGAGAAGATAGTGAGAGCTTTTGTCAAAATGACAGGACGAGAAGGCTAAAAACTAGCTTCAAATTGTTGTTTCTCAAGATTTGCGAAAACTAACAATAAAATCCGCTAGTTGAAAAAGCTTAGATAACTAAATCGAATATCTTTCTAGTAGAATCAGGAGAGGTTAGATATTATTGATGATTTTATTGGACATTAATTCGCCTTTTTGGCAAGAATAACCTCTAGTATCCGTTTGGTATATTAGAAAATGCTATTTATTTCTCGAATGACTTGAAATTTTAAATCTCACGCACACGCGCAATTGAGATTTTATTTAACAATAAATTCGGCACACTTAGTTAAATAAATTCGTTCTATCAAATAACTCCCCACTCTCCATGCTTTTTCACAGCTATGTAAGTTCTTTTGCATCGTTCCATGTCATGAAATGTGGGTCTACCAACTCGAGAATCAAAAGCAAAAAAAAATAATGATATTAAGATGAAAGATAAAAATAAACAGCTCGAAATTCATATCATTTTGATTTCGAGAGCATCATTTGTCTTCTTAATAGGCCTCTTAACCCTTCTCTTTTTTTATTACAATCCCTTTTTTTTCTTTGAAGAGAAATGATTTTCAAATTTGTCAGCAAACTTGTTTGCATTTGGACCTGGAAAAGAATTGAGATGTCTTTTAAAACCAAATAAAAATTACTTTATCATGTACTCTTCTTTGGTGAAGCCCTTACCATATTGTGTAATTTGTAGTTGTAAAGCTCGCAAATGACTAAATTTCAAGTGTTTTTAAAGCAAAATACCCTGCATCGAGTATTCTACTTCGCCTTACATAATTTAGTTACTTGGTTATCTTTAGTTGTTATGCAAGAATAAAGTACAGAGAATTGTTGGTTCACGTAAGCTAAAGCACTAAATCAATATTGTAATTAACAAAATCAAGTAAAAAAAGGAGAGATTATACAAATATATTTTGCACTTCTTTTTCTTTATTAATTGAAAGTGCAAATATGTCTCGCAAAGTTGGTGGCTAGGAGCTTACTTCAGTCGAGTATTCTCTCCTTTAAGATCTGTAGCTTCAAGCCAAAGTTGATCCACTTACAACCAAAGCGATTAGTCAATTAACCGATCCTTCTCGAGATTGGAAGGAGTATCTAACTAGCGAGGAGCGATTAGTGAGATTTTTATTTGCAAGAGAGTTAAGCGTCTAAAAAGCTCACACAATGTGGTAGAATTGGGTGAATTGGTTCATTCAATCTCGTCCAGACTTAGTCACTGCAGCAGAGGTTAGCTCTGAAATCGCGACAAAGAAAGCTCGCTGGATTGGAACAGACAAAAAAGGAAATCCCTGCTTAGTTGTGCAGATCAAATATCACATTCCTTTGACAGAAACAATCCCTCTTACGACTAAATTCTTCTAATATGTCATGGAAATAGGATTACAAAAAGCGAAAGCCAGTGGGACTAGCAAGATAATTGTGATCTGGGACAGCAGGGGATTTCGCAGGACATAACTGAATGGCGCATTTATTGAGTTTTTAAAAATAGCCACAAGACTCCTAATGGACTACTACCCTAACACCCTAGCAGCAGTGTACATCACAGATCCTGATTTCATAGTTCGACTCGGATATGGTATCCTCAAGCCATTTCTCAGCTAAATCATCACGAACAAAATACATTAAATCCCTCTGAAAGATCTAGTTCAATACATCGACCCTGCGGAGTTGCTACAAGATTATGGCGGTTCGTTACAAGAATAAAGTTTCTCAGCGCAAGAGCAGCAAGTAGTAAATGATCCTAAAATGGGATAGCACTAATAGCAATTAGATGGTTCTCACTTGTTTGACAGCTAGCTGAGAATACAGACAGACGAATTTTTATCATTAGCAAATGACAGCACATTATTCTTCGATCAGCATTCAGAAATCTACCATGCGTATCTTCAGTAGTAGAATCAACCGAATGATGGGATAATAAATCATAATTATAATACCAATAACGGCCATATTAAAAATGAAGAGGATACTCGTGTGTACATTCAAAATAACAATGATAAATATAAAAATTGCCCAGTTTTTCCTATTCCAGAATAATCCATTGACACTAGCAGTGGTATGCATCCTACGTGTTGTGTTTCGTGTTCAATTTTCTGATGCTTTTATGCATTATTTACAATTATTCTCTTGGATGCTCCTAGTGCCCATCAAAAAGGAGAAGCTAATTATAAACAAAAATAATATCTTGGGTTCTTAATTTTTTTTTCATATCAAAGTTAATATCCAATTCCTTCACTTTTTTCTGCAAAATATTCTCAAAATACAATACAGCCAATTTAAAAATGGAAGTAGAAGTGCCTTCAAAGACAACAACAACAAATCAACTTGATAAGCGTGCTGCTGGGTTGAATCTTCGCAGACAAAGTATTCAAAATGAAAATGGATCCAGAGGGAGGGGATGAGAGTTCCACAAGCAAATTTGAAAGATGATAATAACGAAAATCCTTGAGAACATCATGCTGATATTTTGTCCTGTAGATTATATAAGACTCGAACAGGGCAACTCAAGCGCTAGATGCTGTCTTCAAACTGCAGATACTCAAATCATATGCACTGCGTAAAACATAGAAGAAAAGGGAGGGAGGAAAATACAAACCAACATGCTAGCTAACTCTCATTGATTTACAAAAATAATTTCCCATTTGAAACAGAATTGGCCCATTTCATGCACCAAAAGTAACACAGCAAGACTGCGAGATCAAAGGTGTCATTAATTATCTCCACAAATCTCCATCAGCTGAGCCAGTATGATGTATCTTTAAACTACCTATCACACACACACACAACAATATTCTCTATTTACACAAGAACTCTGACATTGTCCTTCGTCGGGAATTACTGGATCTTCTCTCAGAGATTGTAGATGTCAAAAAATATCCAAAAAGTACTCTTTCCTTAACGTTCGATGTGATCTCAGCGAATGGACCACTATTTCCATTTCTTGTGAACATCGCTTGCTATACGCTGTGTCTTGCTGGCATTTAGATATCCGATATGTTTGCGAGTGTTGCAGCGGTAAGGAATCATGATTTAGTTTAATTTTGTTGTTTTGACTAAAAGAAGATGTTTAAATTCGTTTCTTTGTAGGGCTTCATAGGAAACAATCTGATCATCGACCCTACAGATAAAGAATTCGCTGAGATGGCAAAGAAATTGAGTTTAGTACAGCTTAAAAACTCACAACGAATTGTGTATCTAGATATGCAGGGCTCCCTTGATTTCGAAGAGATCTAGAAGGTATTTTTTTCAACAAATTAAATTAAAGGAACAATTGAAATGTCTGCAATATTTTCATGGATTTCAAATAAAAGTTGCTGTCAGTTGGAGTCAGTGGATGTGGACGAGTCAGCTCATTTTAAGGTTAACTGTTGGGCGATTAGTAATTGAAGTGATCAAGTAGTTGGTTGGATAAATGATAAGATCAAGATAAAGGCCATTAAAAGAAATTACAACTGTAGCAAGAGCAGCTGGATAATTCATGTTTTTTTTGAAAAAATCATAATAATCTACATTTATCTATTGTGATTTTGTAGCGAGCAGAATTATATTAATGTTGTGAGAATTTCAGTAGATCTCTGATTGAGAGGTTAGCTCGAAGGATGGCCATTCATTCATATGCAGTAAACTAAATAATAATAATAATCTCATGAAAAACTGTATTGTGGCAAATGATTTTTAAAAAAATGTCAAAAAACAGCACTTCAAGACTAGAATGGATGCTGGAATGATATTACCAAAAAACAAAAAAAGGGACTTCTTTGCTGGATCCAAATTTAATAGGGGCGGTAGACACAAATGCTAAAGAATGAGGAGAAGAATTTCTGCTCTAATTGAATTTTATGAGAAAAAAGACAGAAAATCTAAAGATCTTTCTGTATTGATTATGGAAGGATTGAATGTAAGCTGAATCCTTGAGAGTGAGAGAGATAGAAGAGAAAAGAGATACAAATCTAAAAAGATATTTTACAGAGAGACAAATCAAATTAATTTAAAAAATATTAGGGAGTAATTTTTGTTTTTGTGGAAACAATAATGGGTAATTATTGTTTTGAAAAAATAAATAAGCTGCTTTGATAGAAGAATTACCAATCAGAAGGAGGGGGGGAGAATGAGAAATGTGAAATAAGCGGGTATAAATACAATCTTCGAAGGAAGGGGCAGTTAGGAAATTTGTCATCTCAAACTAAAACGAAAGAGAACATGACCGTTGTTTATTGTTAGTTGTTGGTTAAGCTTTTTTTCGAAAGAAGATATGCATTATCTTGTTCTTTTGCCCTAACTTTGTTTCATAAGCGAGACGAGTGAGAGGCTGCAGGGGGGATATTAAATAAAAAAATAAAAAACAAATAGGAAGAAAATCTAATTTCGGGAGAAGGTAAATAAAAATTATGATTAAAACAGAACGATATATATTGCCATTCGCCATTACTTGAGCACGCGGAGAGTAAATGTCATTGTTTTTATTTGAATAGCTAGCCAAAAGAAGAAGAAACAGAACACACATAAAATGGGACAAGGAAAATCATCACTTATTAACGCACCATTGTACAATCCTGCCGATTACGAGGAATACCAGAAGGTTAATGACGCTAGATACGGCAACATGAAGCCTCTTGTGCACAAGACAACTAAATAGGATTTCGTAGCACTGTCCAAGACACTGCAAGACGAAAAGGAGTTGCAGCAACGTGCTGGCGAGCTTGCTTTCAGATAAGCACTCCTCCATCCTAATCTCGTGAAATTGGTGAATTATAACTCTCAGAAGCAAGATGATTTCTGCTCGTCATTCTTCACCCTCGGATTGCTGTACGAGTACTGGGGGAATAACTTGAGATCGGAGATTCAAGAGAGAAGACAATTCAATGAGGCATACAGAGAAGGTGAACTCTGGTATCTTCTTGATTCCTTAGTCAACGTTGTTGCATATCTCAAGGAAAAGGGTGTTGACCATGGTGATATCAGACCTTACAATGTGCTTCTCACATTCGATGGAATCGTCAAGGTTGGTGAGGTTTACATGCATAGCAAATCACTCTCAGGATACTCTTAACTCTTGAACCATTCCTTGGAGGAACTCTACATTTCTCCATAGCTCTTCAAGGCCCTGTCCACTGCATCTAACCTTCCTTTATATGATGCTGATAAGTCTGAGATCTACGCAGTTGGTTTAACTGTCCTCGAAGCTGCTACTCTTGAGAATGTCTCCAGCGTTCTCTACGACACTTAGTCCTTCACAATCAGAAACGATGAGCTCAACAGACTTCTCAACTAAGTCAGACAGCAATACTCTTTCTAACTCTACGCCGTTCTCGCTCGTTGCCTCTAAGGACAAGAACAAGACAGAGCTAACGTCGAAGATCTCTAAGCTGAACTCGCATAGCCATTCGTGCTGAGCCAAAAACTCCCTGGACTCTCCATCATCGAAGTGCACCAAAACGGATAGTCAAATGATCAACTCGCTTAATAGCAACTTCTCGAGCAGCAATAGCTCCAGTAATTGCAATAATAGCAGCTCCAGTAGCAATAGGAATATGAAGAAAAGGTCTAAAGATCAGCTCCTGTTGCAGTTCAATAGCAATAAACTGTCGTTGAAGCGCCTATTCCTTATTAGCAAGACGATGATTTGAATGCTAGAATCCAAGCTGTCTTAGCCCTCAGTAAGTCAACCATCGCGAAATATGGCACAACTAGTACTGTTACCTAAGTTCCAATCGATGCTAAAGCCAGTCAAATTGAGACACGCACTTATTTGAACTCCAACACGAATAGCATCGAAACCTAGAACTATCTCCTCTAGTAATAGTAGCTCCAGTAGTAGCAGTAATAGAAAGAATAGGATTAGAAACGAATGGAGTTCTTCCAGCAATAGCAAGCTCTCCTAGCATAGAAGGAAATTCAATAATAATAGTAGTAATAATAGTAACAACAGCAACAGTAGCAAGTGGTAGAATAGAAATAATATTAAGTTCCATCATATACTTAATAGACTTAAGTTATCTACACACAGCAGCCTCAAGCAACCACCTATCAGACAACTCAATAAGTCGTAAAAAACTAAATCAAAAATATTTTTATTTTACAGCATTGGATAGAGGAAATAAAGCAAATAACCATAATCTCTCATCAGTTAGGAGTTGTTTTTTAATCATCCCAATCCACCTCTTTCCATATTGCTACTTTATGATCATTTATCGAGAAAAACGCCCTCTCAATGAACTCATTTTCCCAATTAATTATTTTCAAATTTTTTTTTAAATATTTTTTTTTTCTTCTAAAAAGGTCGACGATATTGTGAAGAGATCTCAACCTATCAGCCAAGCCCCCACTCAAGCTGTGTAATAGCCAGTCTAATAGTACTCATCTTACGAAGTTAACTCCACCTATCCCTTGACTAACAACGCTTACTAGGCAACTACTTCTGTTACCAACAATCTCCCTGAGTAGAAATACACCTCTTATGAAGTCAAATCCGTTCCTTTAACAGGCATCACTTACTAAGTGAATAACACAGGTGCAACTCTCCCTGAAGAAAAGAACTTCACTTACACTGCTTCCACAACGAACAACAACTACACTGTTCCCGTTCAAACTCAGCAGTACACATCGACTACTTACACTCCTTCCACCTACACTCTACAACAGCAATCGGTTCCCCAATAATAAGTTAACACTAATTCAACTCTCGACTTCAAAACCAACGAAGAACGTGAAGCGTACATCACTAGACTCCTTGCTGATAGAACCTCTCCTGCTTCTAATGTCACCTCCAAGGTTACCTACACGACATTCACTGATGGCAAACCAGCTGAGAAGATCACATCCTACACCAACAACCTGACAACACCCGTAAATATATATTTTTTGATTGTTTGAAGTTCCTTTCTTTGACGATTTGCTTATTGTCTTGTAGACCTATTGAGAGAAAGAGAGATACTGCTGTGTTCAGATGAGACATTACACAGCTTTTTCTGGATGCTTGCAGAATATGAGCAGGATGAAACGAACTTAAGGAAGGGGTTTCTTCTTCACCCACAGCCTTAATTTTTCACTTTCGACTAATGTATGTGGCTTGCCTGTTTTTTTATATGAATCTTGCTTATCAAAGCTTAATACTTCATATCAGTCAATAATATCTCTCTCCTAATGATATTTTTAGATTCACAATGAGAAAATACATTTATTTACAAGAATCTTATAAAATAGGAACAATAATAAATCAATTGAAAATGGTTATTAGAGATAAATAGAAATATTGTTTGTCAAAAATCTCCTTCAACTTCTTGAATTAGAGTAAACGAGAAGCCATCATTGACCAAGAGAAAGATATTTGAATTTCTTCCCAACAGCTAGATAAATTGTTAATAGATTTAGTGGATATTAGCAGGTGAAAACTTTACAAGAAAAAGTAATCTACTC
>Ga0302285_10000298_pt1 | contig 28732 bp, 13 predicted proteins | sample III_Fen_E2_2_FD_200455 | JGI IMG/M metagenome (GOLD analysis project Ga0302285, IMG submission 200455) | Peat permafrost microbial communities from Stordalen Mire near Abisko, Sweden - III_Fen_E2_2 | ecosystem: Environmental > Terrestrial > Soil > Wetlands > Permafrost | place: Sweden: Abisko... | reverse complement strand
TCGCGGAAAAGTAAAAATGATGCAATAATTAGAGTCAAAATAGGGAAGAAGCAAAGATCTTAGTAGATATTATGTGAATAGATGAATGGGTAAATAAGATGGGTTGATGTGAAGAAGTGGAAGAATATTTAATGAGATGTGCCATAGCATTATTTAGATAGATAAAATGAAATTATGCATGAAATGATATTTACAAAGAATTATTGTTCATTTGTTTGTGTTTTCTCAAGAGTTTAACTGATCTACTAGTTGAATGAGACCATCCGTTTGAACAAAATCGACAATGTAACAATAATGACTTAACAAAGAATGCTACTCTTCTAGAAAATCTTCTTGTTTAAAACAAAACCCCTTCTTATAAATTGCATACCTCCTATTCATCTCTTTCTTTTCCTTCTTTTGTAGCATACACTGAATTAGAAGATGAATTACGACATAGATTACAATGTTGAATAAGGAGAGTATCTCGCTAGCTAGATTGATTAAGAAAAAACTGTATTTGAGGAGCGCCTCACTAAAAAAGATGAAATAAAAAAAACAGAATTAGAAAAAATGAACGAAGAACGAGTCACAGATGTCAGAGAACTCAGATCTAAAGTTGATGAACTCAACAATGAGCTTAATCCTCTTAGACCCTGTCATGTAATAATAACAGAAAACAAGAAATAATAAATAAACTCATATGAGATAACTTTGAATTATTTCTCGGGATTTCCTATCAGGAAAGGGAGAGACTGCTTCTAGAGAGAATTGAGTAGCTTCGAAAAGATGAAAGAGATAAGGAACTAGCTCACCATGATGAATTACAGCGCTAAGAGAAAGACTAATCTTAGAAGCTTATTCAAATGGATAATATATCCTAAGCGAAAATCGATGATAATAAGAAAAGTGCTCAGAAAGCAGCTGAAAAAGGTAGAAATTATCAAATATTTAATTTGGTAATGTTTGGTAATTATAAATTCAAAATAAATTATTCAAGACGCACGTGATCGAGAGCAACGGAAGATGGAGGAGAACAAAATGTTAAGACAGTAGTTGATCATCAAATAGAGGGAAGTGTAAGAAATGAGAAGGGAGAGAGATTCAGTGCTGAAGTAGAATAAGAATTTCAAGTTGAATTTGTAAGTGAACAAAGAAGGCATTATTGAATATTAGATTGTTAACTAAAAATAAGAAAATAAGATCAAGACACTCAAAGAATAAATTGAGAATCTTAAAACACTCATCTCACAAGTAATAAAGGAAAACATAAAAGAAATAACTAGACAATTATTTAAGATTGAAATTGTGATGTATAAAGGTTATTTGATGATTTTTAAAAGGAAGTGACAAAGTAAACTAAAGACCTTGAGTTCATGAGATTATAGGATAAAGCGAAGAGAGAAGAGTTGTCTAAGGAAATTACTTGTAAGGATGAAGAAATAAAAAATAATTTGAGCGATATTTTCTTAGTTGATTCGGGAACAAAAAAGATATTTTGTCTTAAACTAATTTAAATAATATTGATGTTTGTTTTCTAACCAGTTTTACGAAGCGAATTGAAGCTAGCAGGCGTAGAACTAAGATAAGTGAAGAGCTTAGCTGAGATAATAGTTGACTAACGGTCTGATATTGAGTAATTCTTCTTGTAGGCTTTGTCAAACGTGAAGGAGTAGATCGCGAATAAATATAAAATTCACAATAAAAGAAGTTCCTATTCTCAAAACAGTAACTCCATTAAATTACCAGAAATAGCAATTAAACCATCGAAATTAGAATAAACTGATGCGTCTAAAGAACCTAGCACCTCGAAATTCTATTAGGATAAGGTAGATATATCCGATCTTGATCTTGAAGAAAAAGAAAAACTACTTAGAATTCTATTCAGAAAAATGAATCTCGGAGTTCAACCTCTTCTATGGGATGATAATAATCAGTGAGAAAGCAATATAATATGAAATCAGGGAGGTATTAAATATTTGTGTGTTAATTTAGTGATTTGTTTTCATTTTAAGCAAATAACATATCTTGTCAAATTCATTTAAAAAATTACATTTATTGAAGCAATGAGAGGAGATAAAGTGAGTTTTAACAAAATGAAGAAGCTGCAGGTCTTCAGTTACTTTCTGTTAAATCTATTCCATATTTAAAAATAGCTTTCCTATTTTTTTACACTTCCTTCACTAGTTATTAAATTACTATCCAGTCACTCCTGATTTAGGCAAGCAATCTATTCAAATGAAGAGATAATTTCTTCTTTTCTTCCTGATGAACATATTTTTTATGTTTTTTCCCCTCCCTTATCCATGTTATCTACTGATCTTTAAATCTTCTTTTGATAACTAAGTATTTTCAGAACATAACTTTCGTTTTTCCATATCAGTTAGCTTAGTTCATTTCAATGAACTCTTAAGCTCTAACCTCCCTTTAAAATCTCACAAGGAATATCTAGTACATGATAATAAAAATAATCTGCATAAATTATTTAAGATTTCAAAAAATATTTAAATTCGAATCAACAACAACATAACAAAAAATACTTCTTAAATTCCTGTTCAAACCTCTAAGACAGATCTACATCTTATGAAATAATACCCTTCTTTCATCCTTTTAGCTATTCTTATTAGTTCTCTTACAATCTGTCACTGTGAGATCATTACTGAAGGAGAAGTAATAGAAGTTGACCCTTGTGATATCGAAATCGGTTTGAATCTCAGGTACATTGTCTAGAAGTTCTGGGGGGAGAATACTGTATCTGCTAATGGAGAGCAAGAAGTGACTTTTAACTTTGATTTCTTCTTCATTTAGCCATCGTTTCTCAGTCGTACTTGTTTCCGTAAAGGAATCAAGAGCTTGTAGTTTTTGGATTCATAGAATTCTCCGCTGATAATAGAATCATCTGAACTAATCGAAGATAATTAAGGAGTTAAATTCTCACTGTTATACAATAAAATTGGTGACTATTCATTCGCTTCGGGGGACTATTAGAACGGTGCTGGGACTAAATACAAACTAAATATGATACTTGCTATTGGAAACACACGTAAATATGTCCGAGAATATACAGCTGATTTCTCTATCATAATTCTAAATGATTTGTCGATTCAATTCAGTAATTTCTTGGTCAGTGCGAAAACTGCACAAGCATCAGCGTCATTTGCAAAATGAAAAACATAGAAGATAATAGGATAAAATTATCTAGAAATATTACATATTTTTAAGTGGATAAAAAGTGGATATTTGAGTGTATTACAATGAATTATCTTTCGTTTTTATCGATTTTGTAGGGTGTTTAGCATCCAAAAGAGAGAAAGAAAGAGATAAATATTTTTAGAAATTGTATTTTTGGTTGAGTAACATCTTTATCAAAATGCTCAAAAATCAGTTGCTTAAAATATGAAATTTTGTCATAACCATTCAATAGTTTTGAGAAGTGAAATGAACTGAACAATATATCCGATAATATCACAAAATGCAAGATATAAAAGAAACTGCAAAAACAACTTCTTTTTTAGTGCACTCACACATTCAATTCATTCATTTCGCGAACTTAACATACGGCTCAGAGACAATTGTGACTTTGCTGTTGGCGATAATTTTTTCATCAAAGATTTTATGAATATCCTCAATCGATTCCTCTGGATATGATTCTTGATACTGCTTGCAAGCAAGTTCTTTAAGTTTGTTTAGCTTAATCACCTTCTTTGGTTTGCTCTTGAGAATCTTCTTAATAGTTTTCTTCCAGCCAGCCCAATTATTACTTTTTTCTGGAGCTTCCTCAACAGGAAGATTCTTTCCAGTTTCTTTTTTGTTTTCTGGTTTAGGAGTGCTCACTGCTGTTTATTGCTATTATGGTGCAGCTTTAGGCAATTATGCTTATTACTATTTAGTTTATTTTGCATATTATCCATGATACTTTTGTTCTTCTGTCATACAGGAAACATGCAGTTTGTAGTCATTTCCTTCGAATGTTTTAGAGCAATCGATGCAGATGAATTTAGCAGGACGACAGCTGAAAGCATGCTTCTCAAGCTAATTCTTCTTCAAGGTTACATCACAGTTGTAGCACACAAAAGTCACCATTTTTATGAGATCTTTCTTCTGTTTTGTTTTGTGTTATTTTCTTTCTGTTAATGATATTTTTTAATTTATTCGTAGATTTTTAGTTCTTGTCTAAGATTCGCCTATTGCTTCTTCTACATACATTCCTCTGTTTTTGTGTCTTTAAATTTATCCATCGAAGATTTGCATGGACAATAACTAACAAAGTAGAACAAAAATAGGAATTTATTTTATGCTCATTTTGGAGCTATTTGTAAATGAATTTCAGTAAATTAAAGAAGGAATATTTTGAAATAGTCCCTGAATGTTCATTTTTGGTTTTGAATTCGTAGTTAAATTACATTTTAAGATTAGAATTTTACAAATTTTAAAGAACTTTGGTATTTTTAAGAAACTGCTCCAGAATCTGCTAAATAAACAAATAATCCCTATTCAAACACTATTTGCTTGTCTGATTTAATCCGCTTAATTAATAACAAAAAAGGGAAGACAAAGAAGGGTTTCAGTTTTTCGTGCCAGATAATTAAATTAAATAAAATAACAACTCCCTAAAGCACAGGTATTTATCTAATCATGGCAATGTTCCTTCAAGGCAAGACTACTAACAATATCCCAGGATACACTGGGTATGACATAATATAAAGACAGCACAATGAGGAATCTTTACGTTGAGATGACATTCATGTTAATTTTGGTTTATTTGTATTTCTTTATTTAGGCATATTCCATAAGAAGAAAACCATGAAGATATTCTCTAAATCAATCAAGCTAAAGCACATATTCCAGGTAGATTCTATGAAAAATATACATAATACGTAGAAGTACTACCATGTCTAAGCTAAATGATCTAATAATGCTATTGAAATTTCAAGGATACGCTGGATATATTCCAGGAATTAGAAGTGAGAACATGTTCGGAAAAACCTATGGAAAAATCACCTTCATGTCAGTGACTAATTAGAATCACAAAGGACCTGATCTTCCTCCTAGTCTGCGATACACTTCTACTGTGAAGAGCGAGTTCACTGATTAAAAGGGAGTTAAAAAGCAAGAACTCTTGCGTCTTTCCATCATTGATGACGCAAAAGCAACATCTGTAACAAAAAACAAAAACAACAAAAAATAAATCCTATTAATTTATTTGCAATTGCTGTTGAACTTGCAACCGTCACATAAATCTAAAACTGAATTTGGTTATTTTTTTTATTTAGTAAGGATTTGGAAGCTCACCAAACAAGTAAAGAAGCAAATACAATGTGTTTATGTGTATTTATGGATTGTCTTATTTTGAAAAAGATCGAAATACATCGACCCAAGCGAGTACAAGGAGAAAAAAGGTAAGAATTATATTTTTATTTATTTTTTTAGATTCATTTGATTTAATGAATAATTTCAAAGGGTTTTCTGACATTTTTTAATAAAATTTATCTTTTTCTTTCTAAAAGTCGAGCCAATTCCTCAAACCAATCTTACCTACGAATAGGCTTGCAAACTAGCCTACGCAAGCTGATGATCAAGTTATCCTTCTTCTCTTCTTTAAATCCAATTAAGCTGGTTCATTTTAAAGAAGCTTTCTCCATAGAATTATCGCAGACTATTTTTTAAAGAATTTGCATCATCTCTCAAGCTAATCTACTTTGCATGTGTGTATCAACGTTGTCTTGAAAACTCAATGGTTGTTACAAAGGGAAACATTTACATAACAATTAATGACATTTTTCATAATGTCATGGGAGTTTTGCATTCAACTATTTTAGATTTAGTTCAATGAAAATATCAAAAGAATCTTGTCAAAAGTTATCAAAGACCCTTATTCATCAATAAATGCCAAGGACAATCACAATACTCTAAAGTCTTATCACAAAACAAATCAATTTATTGTATTTCAACATTGATGATACTCTTCCATATGATTTAAAAAAAATATTTTTCAATGCCTTTCTTTCAAAATTGAATGTGCGATAATTTGAAATTAATCAATCCAATGTGCGATATTCAATCAACTCAATAAAATCTAAAAGATAAGCATTTTGAATCTGTGAACTAAAATGGATATTATTTTGTTGAAATGTTGTTTTCAAAAACCAAAGATGAATGAATTTCCAATAAAAATAGTTAATTCCATAGACAAACTGCGATAGGACAACAATCAATGTCAGTTTAAATAACAAGTTGTTAGACACGCAAAAAACACTTTTAAGTACATTATGAAAAGAGAAACTGCTCGTGAATATATCTTTGAGAGTGTATGTTGAGTGTGTGTGTATGTGCTTTCAGTACTTTTCTCTGAAGAGCTCAAGTCTGGAAAGAGGACCTCTCTCACCAATGATCTTGATACCAGAACCATCGTTGATGATTTTCTTCTCGTTTCTGAGACGAGAGTACTCAGCTCTGGTGAGATTGGTGAAACCCCACTTGTGAGAAGTGACGACTTTTTGTCTACCAGGGAATTTAGCCTTGGCTCTCTTGAGAGCTTCCATGGCGAACTTGACGTGAGCTTCCTTGACTCTGACGGAGAACAAAATGGATCCGATGTCAACACGAGCAGCCTTGCCGAGTGCCTTACCGAAGGCTCCTCTCATACCAGCTTGGAGTCTATCTGCACCAGCGCATGAAAGCATTTTGTTGATTCTGAGCACGTGCCAAGGGTGAACTCTGCATCTCAAGTGGAAAGCATCCTTGGAGACGAACTTAATCATATTCTTGTTGGCAGCAATACGTGCGGCTTCGAGTGCCTCAGAGGTAATTTACTCCTTTTCATCGGAGACAATATGCACAACGTAAGGGAACTCTTCGACACCAGCTTTCTTTTTTCCGGAATCGTAGATACGAATTCTTGGATCAGGCACACCTCTGTTGTATCTGGATTTAGGGTATGGCTTACCCTTGGGTTATCTGTAACATCTAGCAGGTCTTCTTCCCATTTCTCTCTCGATTCTGTCTTTTTTCCTTTCTTTTTTTAGTTTATTAATACAGACACAAACCGGTACCTTTTAATTATTTTTCACCTTTCTTAATTTACTTCCTTTGGCATTTCGTATATTTATCCAAAAAGCCCAAACACACTCATGCACCAATCCACAGGCAGTCATTTACTTCTTTCTCTGCAGAACTTCCAGAGAGAAAGAGAGCGGATCTCTTATCTATTATTTTTTTCAACATAAACCTTCTTTTTTTCCACCACGAAATAGAACAAAAATAGTTCTTTGCGCTTCTGTGCATCATTCTGGAATTTTTCTACTTTTTTAGAATAAATTCTTACGATTTTTAAAACCAATCAAGACATTTGCTATCTCCCTGATCTTAAGAGCTCCTCAAGACAAAGAGAAAAAGAAGAGAGATTTTCCTTTGAATCATAGCTAAATTGAGACTCTTAATTTAGTCGTCAAGTTAACACAAATATGCAATGGACATCAAATCTTCAACTAACAACGAAAAAATAACAATTAGTTTAGTCCAGTATTACATTTTAAGTATCTCTTCATTGGACTCCTAATCCTTTTTATTCTTTCATTTCCCTTTCTCCTTTCTACCTTCCCCTTTTTGTTATCCACTCTCTGACATCTTTTGAATCATCTCCAATTCAATCGTTTTTAAATTATCTTTTTATCAAATAGTTTTCATCTCAAATTGAATTCCAAATCAATCCGATCTGTCACAACCAACCCTTTTCAGTTACTCCTCCCAATCTCGCCCCAACTTTACAGCTTGTTTACATGCAAGGCTTATTTTTTCGCTCTCGATTCCATAAAATTAATTGAACCTACTTAGATCACAAAATAGTCTAGAACAATCCCACCAAGAAACACATATCTATTTGATTATTAAATTCTCACCTTTTTTCAAATTTCCCTCCCTTAATCAGAACAGAAATTATAAACATCTTCAAATAGTTATTCATGCTTTGAGATTAGATTGATATTGTTTACGATAAATTTACATCTATTTTTTACAGATTATTCTATTCTATTACTTAAATTATTCATTCTTCTTGCATTTTAATAGATCCATTTATGGTCTTTTGTTTCATCTGATCTCAAGTTAATAATTGGAATTTATAATTGTTTTGGTTAAAAAGAATGTTCTCTTTTGCTCCTGTATTTCTCTTTTACAAATCAATTAATGTCCTACGATTATTTTAAAAAATGAATGAACAAATTTTGAGATAATATGTGAGTTGTAGTGATTTAGAACGAGCATAACATTTTAAATGCAATTCGTATTTCTACATACAATATTACTTATTTTAGTTATTGTTTCCAGTCTGAGTCAAAAATTAAAAGCTAAATAGGAACGCTATTCACTCCATACCATGGCTGAAAATGAACAGAGCCACTTATGATCCCTCAGAAATAACAATAATAAAAAATATCAATAATAATAATGCAAAATCATAAATAGACCATGATAAAAGAACAGAAACACTTTTTCTTATTATTTTTTTATTATTCACTATTGTTAATGGATTGGATATCCAGTGTTACTGCTATTACTACTGTTTCCTGCAACATTGCTATAAGGCTATCCATTATGAAGAATATAATTTTATTATTATTACTACTATTACCCACCAAAGAAGTGATTAATTGATCCACTTTATTCAGCAAGTGATATCATCTATGGATTACTTGAAATCAATTTTTAATGTTTCTAATCAGGTGATTTGATATTCAAGTTTCCAAATTAATCAGCCACTTCTTAGCTCAGCAGATTATTAGAACTTCTAGGTGATTCGGAAGCTTCAATAGGGAAATTATTGCTGTTTTGATTGGTATTCCCAAGAATTTCTTGTTAGATGATGGAATTGCTCTTGATTCCTTCTTAGCTAGCATGGATATTTTAGAGTTATGATGGTTGTTGTTATTACTGCTATTGAGTTGGGATTAACTCAATGAGCTTGTGAGGGAGATTGCTATTTTGTTGCTTGTTAGGAGAACGAAGTGGCGATTAAGACTAAGGAGATTAACTAAATTGTCTGTAAGCGTTCGGTTATTGCTACAATTACTACTACTGTTACTGTTGCTGCTGCTGTGATGAAGCCTATTATTACTATTATTACTATTTGAAGGGTTTATTTTGATTATCATTTTCTTTCTATTCGAGCTTGAGGAGTAGTTAATTCTCTGAGCTACCCATCATTCCATTCTCATTGTTATTTCCATCCATTCCCTTAAGATTATTATTGTTATTATTCTTAACCATTTCCGAGAAGAACTGTAGATTCTAAGAAATATTACTATTATTACTCCCTGCAAATTCATTTTTATTATTGCTTGTTGAAGTTAATAAATTCCCTTCACAGCTTCTTCCTCTGTTCAACACAAGCATGTCATCGTTTGGTAGTTACTCTTCACTACGAACTTCTTAGTCAAATTCCCTACCTTCATATTCTTCACCTTGCTTCAACGAACCTAATCTTCTGGGTTACTAGCAGTTCTTTGATTAAAAAGTTGGACTTTTTGAATCCTCATCTCCACCCGTTGGTTGGAGGATACCTCTTTGTTTTAACATCTCCTTCAACTGATCCATAGTGAATTCCTCTTCTCTACCGGAGAGTTACAACATCTCCATGGCTTGTTTCTTTGTCACGAATCTACCTTTATCGCGCAATCTACTGTCTGCAACTTTCTTACGAACATCATAGGATATTTTCTTTGCCCATCTAAAAATTACATAATATGAAGATTAACAGAATAATCAACCCCATAGTGAAAGAAGCTTGGTTAAAGAATATGAAAAATTGTATTTTACGATCTTTTTTTCCTTTTCTCTTGGTAGTTCTTGATCTTTTACTTCCTCTCTTCCTTGGAGATTGTTCCTATTTGTTTTTACTTTTTTTTGTTGGTAATTTATCAATCACAAATTATCCAAAAGAAAAAGACATAGCAGATATGCGTAGTTTTAATTCAATTAGATTTACTTCATCGTTGATCCCTGCGAAATCGCTTAAGTTGAAATCAGTTGGGAGTTCCTTGAGTCGTTGAAGAGAACTCTAATCAATATTGCTGATCTACTGCATATTCCCTTGTGGATCTAACATCAAATTATTTTAGATTCCTAGTTAACCGTAGTTAGGCTAGATGTTTCCAACGAATCCTAGCTGTTGCTTTCTAGCATCGAAACTAAGGGATAAAATATTATTGAAAATCAGTTACTTTGTGGATAAATTGATCGTATTATTTATTACGGATCTGGTTAGCTAGGAACTTTCATTAAATGAAGACCAAACTGAGTCCCTGAAGTTTAGGACTACACTGGCTGAGAAGACTATTGGATTAATGTTAGTCCGGATGGTTTTAGAGTAGGAGAAATACCTTCAAGTTCTGTTTAAAAAATATTTCAAAAATTCAGTAAATTCTCTGCTCTATTTTTATCTTTTATTTTAATTGTACCTCCATTTTTCCCAGTATTTTTCCTTTTCCTTCCTCTTGGCGATGCAGGTGACGAAGGCTCTGTTGTTGGAGAACCCTTTTTAATAGCCTTCTTTCTTCCAGGACTATTCGGTTGGCGCTTATCATCTTTATCTTTTAGACTATTCGCAGATCTACAAAAAGAAACCAAATATCAATAACAATTGTACATAAATTAGGTATTCTTTGAGTACCCTGGAGCTTATAAAGGAGAAATAGGCTGTTGCTGCTAAGAAGGAACTTATTGTTGCAGAGAAGGTTGAATCTAACCTTGAGAATAAGTTGGATATCCTTGAAAATGTTAAGGACCAAGAGCGTAATATTAATAAGCCTGCTATTGTTGCTATTACTACTGCTATTCGTACGTCTAAGGAACCATAAATTAACCATTATTTTGCTTAAGTTTATCTAGTTTTCAAAATAAGCAAAAGAGTTCAAAACTAACACATAAACTCAAATGCTATTATTACCTTCAATTTAGCTTTGAGAATCGCCTAAAGAGTTCAGCATGTTTAGTTCCTAGAGAGAGACAAATTAAAAATAAATACTTGTTTTCTTTTTCCTAAATATCAGCCAATCCTGCATAACGATCTTACAACATTTAAATCAATATATTTATTTGTTACATTTTCCATAGCTTGTTCTTCACTCTTGATACTTGCTTTCCCAATTTGCTACGGCTATTACTATCTCCCTTGAAGACTTGGATCGATTAGGCCAATCTAATTTGGATTCGAAAGTAACCCATACGGTGAGTGAGTATGTATCTACCCATTATGGATACTTTGCATGGTTGCGTTAAAAGGTAAATAAGGATGATTCTATCCACCAGGATATGTATTTGACTACCCAAACTAAAGGTAATTACTCGCTTGATCGAGCACAGGATGCGATACTTAATGCGCATGGTATTGTTGCTATTGTTATTATTATCCATATGGAGTAGATGACTATGCACTTGGATCAAGTTAATAGTGTTATTGTGAAGATAATAGTGGTGGAGGATATTGTCCATAAGTTGATTATGCTTGCAATCCACTTGGGATGATATTTCCTGCTCCTTATGCTGATTAATCTAGTGTTTTCAATAGAAAATGCAGTGATAAAACATATGAAAAGAATCGAGAGAATTGCTTTTAAAAAATGTTAATTCATATTTATTGTTTTGCTTAAAAAACTAACTTTTTGGGAAAAAATAATAATTTAGCTTCATACAAAAAAGATTTTTATTTTTTGTGTGTCAAGAAAATCTGCTAAATTGACAATAAAACCTTGCAGCATTTCTTGACATTTGTGTTGCCGTAGTAATGACTAAAATATCATCAAAACATATGATATTTTTAGTGGAAAGTAAGAAAAGAATCTAATTATTCGATAGCAGGTGTGCAGCTTTTTAAGATAAAATATGTGGGTGTATGTGGATAGTAATTAAGTAAATGTGTTTTAGAAATGTAAAATTGCATAATATTAGTACCAGCAGCAGTGAGGTTGACTCCAGTCTAAGGTGCATAGTATGAAAGTGGATTGAGTTGATTAGAAGGATCGTAATCAAATGGTTGTTGATATGACTGCGAAAGATACTGATCTGGTTATTGCGCATAGCCATGATGCAGTTAAGGAGCATAATGCGTTGGTAACGAATAGTTTGATTAGGTAGTTTAGTTACCTGGAAGCTATGAGTAGTCAATAAGATGCTAGCTTCCAGCTGCTAGATACGCTGGGTGATTCTGTGGATGGAAAGGGATATGTGTCATTTAATGTGCTCCTCCATTTTAATATCCACTGAGATTTTACGTGTAGCTCACTGGATTATTGCTAGTGTTATTACTGGTATTGCCTTATTGTTGCTATGATTATTGCTATGGTTGCTGATTCATTTGTTATTGTGTAGATTACTGCTGTTACTACTGCTATTGATTTTATTATTATTGTGATAATTGAGATTATGTTCCTGAATTCGATGACTGCTATGGTTGCAAATAATAAGCCTGTTCGTCCATTCAGCGATTCAAGTGGATATTAATAGACAGTCTATCAGCAGTGGATTCTAATAAGGAGATAGGAAAATTCAGTGTTTGGCAGTCAGCTGTCTCTCTCTCTCTCTTTGTGTCTTCTTTGCTATTATGCTTTTTGTATCGCAAAGTTAATAGGTTTTTCCTTTTTGTTAAACTATATTTGGGAAAATACGCAGTTACTGTTGAGGTCAATGTGAGTGCGTGTCTCTTAAAGTTATTTGCTTTTTGTTTTTTTTGATGTGCTTGAGTTTTTTCTTTGTTTCTTTATCTCTTTGTCTCCCCTCTCTCCCCCCCCCCCCTCTTTTCTGAATCAAATACCCCTCTTTTTATCTTTTTTTGGGTGTATTTTGAAATACAATAGGGAAATATTCCTTTCTTTTGAGTTAATATAATAGAATATTCTTAATCTTCATCTAGGATTCAGTTATTTCCTATTTATGATTATCAATTTATCATTTTATTGTTGGAATTTTCAACAATTCATGTTTTTGAGCTATTTAGATATGCTATGTTATGGTAATCTTGTGTGGATCGATGATAAAAATTCTTTCCTTAAACTTCTTTGACAAATCTTCTCACTTCTCCTTTCTTCAATTAGCTGAAGGCATTACTTACAGTTTTTCTAGATTTGTAATATTTCGCTCTACCAAAAGACTAGTATCCTTTTGATAAAATTTGTAGTTTTTACTTTTAGGATCTCAATTTATTAAAATATCAATAATTGTACGATTTATTATGTTTTTAACTTCCTTAATAAACATTTAGTTCTTTTTGTAAATTAGTCTCTGAGAATAAGTATATTATCCAATAAAATTTGAACTATGATTAATGATGATGTCTTTTAGAAATACTATTCTAAACAGTTGTAGTGTTTTTTATAAATTTGGCTACTATTAGTAATTATCCCCAATAAGTTAATAGCTGATTCCGAATATTTGACAATTTTGCATTAATAAATCTTGTTATTTTTGGTAGATATCCAAACTCAAAGAATACGAAAAAACTGAGGTTAATGTATTGGCCAAAGTAATTTTTTTTTTATGCTACCAATCAATGAATGCAATCTATTTTCAAAAATATTATCATTTTTTCTTTTGAATTTCAATAATGCATCTCATTTTCTCAACAACAATAACTCACAAAAATTAGAAAACAAGTACATAAACCCACTTTAGCCAAGAAACCTGCAGTTTTAAATATCTCTAACAACCAAAAATATCATCAATAATGGATTTAGACAACACACACATACACACAATGAAAACATAGAAAGAAGAAATCATTCATATTTCAAATATCAAGCAAAATAAAAAATATATTCATAGCAATACACACTTGGAGTCACGCAGATAACTAAATATTAAATCTCATTGTTATTATCCCATCAGGCTTCATATGTTTCTTTCAAACATAGCAAAACTTCATATCTTCTTGATATTACTCCAAATTGAATTGCTATTTTGTTGTGTTTCATTGCAGTATTTGAATATCTCCTCCCCTCTGATTTACTCAAAGATAAGGGTTGATTTGAAGAACTTTAGCATGAATGGAAGTGTATTTCTTAAGAGTCTTGGGATTCTCAGGTTGAGTCAATAGTACAACAGAAGTTGGTTTTTTGGTTTCTGCAGCAGTACCCAGCTCCATGCGGGATTTCACAAACACGTAAGGAATATTCTTGCCTTCGCAGATCCCTGGAATGTGACTCAATACATCGGGAGGGGAGATATCAGCGGCTAATATGCATACACCGGTAGCGCCTTTTCTAATGGCCTTGACAACTTCTTTGACTCCTCTTTTGATGTTCTTAGTTTTAACTTACTTCTTTGTGAGTTTAAGAATCTTCTTTTCGAGCTTAGGAGGAGCGATTGGGTTTGCAATAGGCGAGACGTAGAGTTGAGTCTCAGCAACTTCTTAGGCGGCTTCGGAATCGGACATTTAGGTTTGCTATTATTGGGATTTACGAATAGAAATGTTTTTGGTTTTTATTTTAACTTTTTTTGATTGATAGATTCTATCCTCTCACAGTTTTTCACCACAAAGCATAGTTTTGCTTTGATTTCTCAGGATATATATGTATGCCTTCTAATTTCGTCTTTCCTTTCAAAAGCATATCAGCATAAGCAGCAGTTTTCTGTTAATAGATCTACTTTTAAAAAATAAATATGGAAAATGATTTATTTAATTCTCGTAGGAATTCGTTAAATGCAAAATAGATACAAATAATTAAAGATTACTTAGAATTTTATTATTCATGCTATTAAAGATTAAAATGATTCTACATTTGAAGCAAATATTTGAGGGTGTTAAGACATAAGAAGTACTTAATACACTATCCCTGAATCAAATGATTTTTTGGGAAAAACAAACAAGTACTCAAACAAGCAAATTATCAAAGAATTAGTTAGATTAATTGAATTATGTAAAAATTAAGAATTATAAGATTTGAAATGTACTAAATGTGTAAAATTAAAGTAAATCAATCGAAATGAAAATAATGAAAATCTAAAGTATTCATAAGATTTGAAACTGTAAAATATTTTGGAAAATAAGAATGAAACAACCTACTACAAAATGATTTATTAAAGCATTTACTGATGAATCTATTATTATTTCCTTAATAAGCTTCAAATTATTCTTTTTTTGCCCTTCTTCTTTAGATAATTCACAGAAAGTAATGACTTTTAAAACAATCAACAAGAACATTACAGTTAAATCATGGATTCCTAAAGTCTTCATGCCTGTGTTGCCAAGTACGTTTAGATACAAGGAGTAAAATAGACAATTATCAAAGGAAAATCATTTGTATCATTTTTATTTACGAGCATTATTTCAAGAAAATAAATAATAATAAATTATTGTAGAAACTCATTATTAACTTCTAAATATCACATTGTTTCTCTCTCTAAATATTAAAAAACAAAGCAACAAATGTCTCAAAACCTTCCTGCTTATTGATTCTCTTTTTTTTAGCTCCTTGACTAAATAGACAACTTGGTTTCCTTTCAAAAAATTGATTTCCCCATCATACAATTTTAATATTTTTCTATCAGACCAATTAAATAATCATTTCGAGATAAAATCCAACAAAACTCCAATAATAAATACTTCCTCCAAAACTTCTATGATATTTTCCCCCCATTGCAGACACATAACATAATTTCTTGATTATTTTTTTAATCATAACATGAACAACTTAACTATTCCTTAGTTATTCTTTTCATTTAGTATTTACATATTTCTAGTCCAAATGATTTAAACGACCAGTTTCCTTTTTGGGAAAAGTGTTTATGAAAAAATAAAATAAATTTATTTTAATTGTTTTTTGTGTGTGTGTAAATATCTAGAGGTAATCACTGAATTACAGATTATTTAATCCAGTTGTCTACTTGATTTCTTTGATGTTTCTTCACAGGGATTAGAATCTTTCGGATGGTGAATATTTCATATGAGTAAGTAACTATTATTTTTTTATTTAAATATTCAACTCGCAAAAAGGGTGGTATCAAAGACCCATTAGCATAATGTAACCATAGTAAAGGGAGCATAAAAACCAAATAAATATTAAAATATGCTTAATTCAGAGCTGAACACCATTAAATATAATAATTTCTTGTTAATTTGTCTAGAAATTTCACTTGAACGTTGAAATACTTTATGCGATACACTTGATCTTTAGCTTAGGCATGCATTTCCCCTAGCTTATTTTAGACTTATATTAGTTTCTGTGATTGAGAATAAATAACACTTGTGTATTGCCTATCCCTGAAGCATCGAGTAAGCATGATTAAAAAATGAAATTCAAGGAAATAGAAAAAATTTCTTGGGAAGAAAAAAAGTTTAATTTCATTTTAATTCTAAGGCTGTTTTGCAACTTCTAAAAAAGCTAAAAGTAAGCGAGCCGGCGGGAGATACCCAGAATCTTTAGAGATCAGAAGAACAAATATCAGATTCTGTTGAATCAAAATCTGCAGGATGTTTTACCATTCAAGTCGCAAGGTGTAAAGCTGCCTTGAAGGTAATATTTAATGAATAAAAACAAATACAATTTAGATTTCAAAATAAGAAGAATTTCTCCTTTCAAAATGATGGTTGAATTAGAGGAACCAAAACAACTAAATGGATCACTCAAACTTGTAGAAGAAGAAGATGAGGATACAAATCATAGATCCAAGATGGCACATTAAGATGCATCTTCATTGGTTATCATTCCAAAGGAGGAAGCTGAAATATGCTCAACTTGTATCATCTAAAAAAAAATATTTGAAGGAGAAACGACTACTACCACAGCAGTTACTACAATGACATCTTGTCTGCAATTTAGCATAACTTCGATTTCATCGGAGAACTGCATTTCATAGCCTCCTGTTGGTCTTGGTTTAACTCAAAGTGACAACCAAAATATCACCAAAAAAGATAAGAAAGATCATATTAATTTTAATGAAACCTAATCACCAAGCTAATCTCATAAGAGACCAAAGCTACATTAAATGAATTAGGTGCTTAAAGTGATAGAGAAGAAAGTTAAGACACCTAGGATTTATTCATTTTACTACCGACGCAAGAAACTAGGAATGAAACCTACAGGTTATATGAATTTGTCTACAATTAACGAAGCGATACTTTTTGGGAATATATCTATTGAGGGCAATTATGAAAATGATGAAGAACACTCACCAGTGACAGCTGCTTCTAGGATTCTCTCTGTGTTTAGTTCAGTGAAGGATTTAACCATTAACTGTTTAGAATTGAAATTCACTACGACTCACTGGAATCAACATATAAATTTTAAGTTTTTAGTTGATCATTTCAAGAAAATGCCACTTTTATCTTCTTCTTCTCCACAGAGACTCTCTCGTGCTCTTGCTGAATATTAAAAACTACTGTAAAATAGAATTTTACCTCATATTGGATCAACAAATCGAATGATGAGTGATTCTCCTGAATCCATTGAGGAAATAACTAGAAATTTAGATGCAGCTGAGAATCAACTCAGAAAAAGATTATCTGCGATTGGGACGGAATTTTCGTTTTACAAATACGTCATACAAAAAATCAATTTCACGACTAAGTAACTCGATACAACATCCATCGGTCTGAGCTTTGGTTTATTAGAATTATTGTAAGTTCCAGAGAACGAAACAGATTTTAATATTCATGAAAATCTTGAGTAACTAATTCAATTCGAAAGTATACCAAATGGTGAATAAAGAATGGAAAACACAGCAAGTACTTTGGAAGCGTTAACTAAATAGCTTCGATCTATCCCAGCTTAGTAGATATTCATCAAAACAATCAAAAATACTTATATCCCAGTCATTGCAAGCACGGAATATTTCTATCCAAATGATATTTTACAAGAAGTTCCTTCTTGGATGCACTACACCGATATTCTAGGGTATGCTGTGAAATATACGATTATTAAGAATGAAATTGGAGGATAACAAAGATTAAATAGCAGAATCAACTCAGAAAGCACAAATATGATGTCGAATTAGATCTGCAATATTTTCAATGAAGATTTTGAATTTAAGCGTATTCTTGACAACGCAACAGATGACAAACCTAAATATGGAAACTAACAATCAATGGAATTCCTGGGAAAATATTACCCTAATTCTCCTCGCTTCGCTCCGGATGGTTACCCGCTTATTTCAAACTAAATTAAAAAGAAAACCCTCGAATGAGCTGGGGGGAATGCAAATCTGATTGAAAGATCTTAACGCAGTGCTAGACCCTATCAGCAAAGCCTAAATTATACTTACTCATGTTAAAAACAATTCCAATAGAAACGAAATTCAAAAAATGAACTTTTTATCTACTTCAGCTTATTTGTTTCTAAACCAATGAATTCTTTTTTATCAAAGAATAGAATAATTTGAATTCAATTATGTCTAATAACTCGATCGTCATGACATTATCTGTGTTCTTGTTCTTATGAAAGATGAAAGGAAACCATACAAATGCAAGTCAATTACCCTTTTAGACGAAATTCAGTGAATTGATTTGATCTCCGACCAGCTTTGCTATTTTTAAAATTATTGCATTCATTTATTGTTAATTTATGTTGAATTTTTTTGGGAAAAAATCAAAGTTCTCTTATTTGAATTTGTTCATGTTGTGTATTCTTGCTATCCAATTAAGTTTATTAATGTAAGGAATCAACAATAATTCAAGATATTTGGTTATTCGTTTTATTAATTAATAGCATAAACATAATAAGAATAAACATAAAAACATGAAAGTACAAGTGCACGTCATAATAATCTAGTTCTTCACTCTCCAAGTAGTTAAGAATTTTATAAGTTTTGTGATTTCAGTTTTTCATCACTGGCATGAATACTAAACTAACTAAAACAGTATATTCGCTAAAATACCTTCCAGTTTAAGCTCCAGTACGCTTGTTATGTTACAAAATCTAGTCGTTACTAAAGTTTCGAGTGAGTAACCTACTCAAAACCTCAAACAAAGAACACCAATCCTCTCCCAGTATTTTTTCTCAATATTTTCTGTTTAATAATGTGTTAAATATGCATTTAAACGTTCTATTCCATAGCGATCCTCATTATTTCTGATTATTTCCTACCTCACAAACAATTTAATAAACTCTTAATCCTCGAATCGATGTTGTCAATATAAATTTACTTTTGAGTCTATTATTATCATTTAATTATCTATTTTCATTTCGTTTACCTCTTTTTATTCCCACCCCACTAGTCTCTTGTATCCTCGAATTGATTTGATTTTATCTAATCCACTCATTAACAATTCAGGAGATATTATTTGACATTCAAGCTACCCCCACTTGATTAAAAATATCTCCCCTCACTTCCCCCGCTCGTTCTTTCGAGTGCTCCTGGAAAAACTACCTTTGATAAGATAACACATTATGATTTTATTTGAATAGTTTTGATCATCATTTGACAAGTATTCATGTAAAAACATTTATTTATTCTGTTCGTAAAATATTTGTTACATATTTTTGAAGGAAACTCATCATTTTTAAGATGTTTAATAATTGAAATATTATTAGTTTACCTTACCAAAATGGTCTATTAGCTTTTTTTCAGTTTCTTTTTGATTTAATTAATTTCAGGATAGTGGTGGAATTATTATTTGTGCAAGAATTATTTATGGAATTTTCTACTTGATTTGATTTAGCAATAGCCGCATTGAAAACTGACTCTAGATTAAACAATTTCATTACCAACTTGCACCTTGATCTTACTGATCATGATAAGTTTAAAGTGATTTAGTTATTCTGACTGAGATCTAGCACATCTTCTGCAGAAAATGAAGTACACATTAGGTCATTTATGATTTATTCTATGCGGAAAGATATAGAGCCTGCTTCTTTAGATGGTTGAGTTAAATTGGTTTTTATCACATTACCAAACCATACAAAAATATATTAGTCTCCCATGATATTTAACAATTTATTGCAAATGAACTTTCTAGTTTGTAAAACAATATCCTTTCTGAGGGAGATACACCCTTGTTCTGCTAGCTTGATTGATTGATCCAAGAGTTCTTTTTGATAAGGAGGCTGTTAGTTGAAAAAAAGATACAGATAATTGATTTCATTTTTTTAAAAAAAATCCTGGATTATTTTTAGAAAGTATCACTGATAATCAAGGACCTATTTGAGAACTTCAAAGATTGACTCTGTACTATCTATTTAAGTATTTGTTCTTATCTCCCTCTCAGTCTCATTCTAATATGAAGTAAGAATGATGCAGATTTTGAATGTGTACTGATGCAATTTTTGGTTTCTTTAAAAAAATAAGGATGATTATCCTTTACACTTTACTTAAATTATGAATGTGGAAGCACAGTTTGAAAGATCAACTCAATCGGATTGATTATGAAGTATCTTCTCTTTTTAATTTCTTGAAGCCCACGATTTTGTTAGCTGATCTCATGATCTTCTCAAGGGTGAAGCAAACCGAGATAAATAGTAAGCATAGCAAAATTAATTGTATTTTGAAACCCCGCAACATACTTGCGGATGAGCATTCTGTGAGTCTCTCTCTCCCTTCTCCGCCACTCCTATGTTAAGCTCTCGGGATAGATTCATCGGCACTATTTTAGTAATGCTGATGGATTACATCAAAAAGATTTTTCCAAACTCACTAAAGTAAAACTAGATAGCAAATAAAACTACTCCAGAACCACATAGAAATCAAGGAAATGAGGAGAATCCATTATTTTCCTTCAATGTGTTCAAGCAGGAAAGAAAAATTCTTGCAGGATTTGTGAGTTTGATATGAAAATTCAATTCGTTGAAAAACCATCGACAACGAACGAAAAACATGAATTGGTAACAAGTCTTGAATCATTTTCAAATAGCAAGCAAAATTAAAAAAGAAAAAAGGATATGAATCTTGCTTCATTAGCATGATGCATATGATTCTTTTTAATTCCTTGGAGTATCCAAGTGAATCTGTGCTTTTGAATAATGAAATCAATAATGGTAATAGAAATACATGCAGTATTAATCTTACAGTTATTAAGAATCCTTACAATAATGCATAATTCACAAAGTCATTACTATCATCAGTAACAAACTCAATGTATTTGAATTCTAAAATAATCGTCATAATATTATTAGTTCCCTAACAGCAACCATTTTACTCAGAAAGAAGGCGCAAGATCAATAGCAACTTCAACAGTTACCATTCATCAATATTCATTGCTCATCATTCTAAGAAATATAAAGATTCCTTTTTGGAAAATAAGGGCAAGAGAGAAAAAATATCTGCAAAAAATACCAATTAGAAATGAAATATCAAGAAATAGTGATTTTGAGATTACAAAAAAGATGTTTTTGTTACTCAAATTAGTTATTAAGTTCAGCTAAGAAGGTTACTTCTGCTGAGAAAGTTGTTATCTTATCCAGAGCTGCTGAAAAACAGATAAAATCCTCTCTCCTCTCTCTTTTCGATTCCCAATTAAAAAATAAATTATTATTTTCTATCTTCCTTTAATAAACTTTCGAGTTACTCAACAGCCTCTAAACTTACAGATAAAATGGAAATAGATCCATTGGAAAAGATCCTTTCAGTCAAGTGCCCCTTGCATCTTGACACTCCAAGTGAAATCCTACATGTTGCTGTCAATACCACCAAGCACAGGGCTTGCCTCAAATGTGTACTCAAAGGAAATGTACCAAGCTTATCTGCACTAGATCTCAAGAGTCTTTTCTCGATGGACGATAACAAGGAGTATATTCTCAACTGTTACCCTCCTATGATTGATGCTACAATATTCACACGACACCAGAAATCATCTATTGATGGGTTCAAAAAGTAATGCATATAGGCACTATAATATATTTTTTTTTGCTTTTTTCAGAAAGAGTAAAATAAATAGGTAAATAATAAAAATCTTAAAAAGATAAAGTAATTTTGTTTGATAAAAGTTAAGAAAATACTCCAAAAAAACAAATGTTTTAATAAATTAACAAAAACAACATACTTAATAAATAATAAATAAAAATCTTTATTAATCCATGATTAATTTATTTGAAAATAATCGGCAGTCTAGTTTTAATCACAACAACACTCAAAAACCCGATTATTCTCCATCTATCGCATTTTGATAACCTTTCATATGCTTTAGTTATTTAACTTTTTCATACAAAAACTCCATATTTTACATAAATTTCAAGAAAATAAAACGAATATTGAATAAATATTTTTTATTGAAAGGCTATTGATCAAAAAATTTTAAACACTCTAATTTAGATAAAAAATAGCGCTAAAAATGAATATGGCATAAGTTTTTGAAATTTCATTAAATATGCATTACTTTTTGAACCCATCAATAGAAATTCTCAATTAACCAGCAAATCCAAAATGTCGAACAATACATCAGTAACCTGAAGAGTTCCTTTGAGGAAATGATTAAGAGATTCAAGAAGGATTCGATGCGATCAATCGATGAATTTGAGTAGAAAAGGAGATAAGTCTTAGATCTCTATAAGTCTCTGTGTGAGACAGAAAGATTGAAAGAAGCAGTGCTGGAATCCTCACAAACTTAGTAAGAAGGAAGGCTCCATGAAATGATCTTGAACAAATGCAAAAATGCTGGAACCAATGAGAACAAGCTACTTTCTGTGATTCGTGAATTCGAAGCTAATCAACTAAAGTTCTCAACGAAATTAGGAAACCAATCCTCAGAAAACATGAGAAATATCACCAACAACATCGAATCGTTGACTTCATTAATAGCTCCCTTGATCCATTCTCACTCGATACTGCCAGAATTCTCATTAGTTCCAAGCAATTTAGTTAATTCTACTTCGAGGGTACTAATCTCAAAGAAAGAGAACAATAATATTGAAGCTAAATATATTCGGGATAACTGATAGGCCTGTGTGGTTTTATCTTAGAATGAGCTTGATAACGACAAGCATTACATCTTTAGGTTAGGATTTCATCAAGAAGCAACAGAAGATTCTCCTTGTTTCCGTATTGGATTGATAAATCAAGCAGATAAACACGAAAGTGAAGGTAATTACTGTGGTTACAGTGAGGATGATTATGACTGCTAGATTAATAAGATCGTTAAAGGCAATGTTCTGTGTTCTGGTCCGAATGTTAGGAATTTGCATAAAGAAATGGAAAAGAGAGTTCATCTTGCAAGCTAAACCGTTAAAGTTGCTGACTTTCCGAATTACAACAATGTTGTGAAACTTGCTAACAAAACAGAAATTAAAAAAGGAAAATCATATTGTCTTCTAATTTGCATAAATTATCTGAATAATTACTTAGTATTGAATGATGTGATAATTACAAACTATAGTCAATTCACGAAAGTTGGAAACCAGGTATTCTTTATTTGATTTATTTTGATTACTATACGAAAAGATAGAGAATACAAAGGCTATTAAAATGATATTTAAAAGAGATAGATGTCATAAAGTTATCATGTTGAAATTTAAAAAATACAGTAAAATAAAAAAGAAATTATCAGCAAAAACTTGTTTTGACTGATATTTTTTTCAAGAAACTATGGAAAAATTTTTCAATTGAATGTAATTTTTCCTATGAATTGAAATAAAAATATTTATTCTCAATCAATAATGCAATTTTTCATTAGTTTTCAAAACTTACATACACACACAATTTTCAAAACAATTCATGCTGAAATTCAATATTTTACTCATTTAACTTTTTGTTAACAAAAGAACTTAGCTTTCTCAGTTTGTTTGTTAAATCTTTTTCATATATTTAATATTCTTAATTGAGTTTATCGAATCTGGCTTGATTTCTCATGATGAAATCTGATTCAATTATTGATTATGTTAAGCCTTATAATTTTTTCCCTATTTGATCATCATATTTCTTCCATTCGACTTGATTGAATTCTTATTTTTAAAATAGAGTTCGGACATTATTATTAAGAACTTTTAATGAAGGATTGAGAGAGGAAAATGCATTTTCATTATTTTCAATTAAAGCTTGAAGTTCATCTAATTTGTTAGAAAACTTTATTTCACTTTTTTAATAGTTTGTTTTGAAATTATTATTTTTTATCCTTTTTATTAGAAGGTGTTTTTTGATCGTAAACATTAAACTAGTTGATGATTGTTTCATAACTTTTAATTATTTCAATATTGTTTCCCTACGGTTTTACAATGTTTGTTGGGAATACTTAAATTTGTAAGACAGTGCTTCGATTTGATGAATAAGGTCTACTAATTTTTTTTATGATTCTTTTTATGGTGATTAGGCAATCACAATATCCATCAAAACACATCGTAGTAATAACAGTAATAAAATCTTAGTAGCTGTTAATGCCATTATTCTTTTTTTTTGTTGTTGTTGTTTTGTAATTATTATCTTTTAAAAAAGCATCTTTTAAGCAAATTTTTTTATTTTTTTATTTTTGTTTAATTTGCGAAATGTTCTCTTTTTAAAAGCCCTTACGAAGTGTGTAATAGACTATTCAGATCAGACATTACAATCAATAATAATGCATAAAAGGGAGAAAAAAATGAATATTATAAATACTCTATTAATCTTTTCAAAGAAAATAAAAACAAATCTCAATTTTGTTGAATCACCTCTAATATAAAATTTTATTTCATTAATTTTCTTACTAAGCTTAATTTTTGTGAAATTTTTTTTTTTAATACAAGTTGAGAAACTAATTATCTTATGTGAGATTATCTCAATCTTGCTAGGATTTGTACAAGAGCTTTGTATTTGCTAAAAGAAGAAGAGAATCCTTTCTTATCAATCTATCACAACTCTCATCAGGAGTCAAGATAAAAATTTCCTATCATCAGTGTGGAGTTTGAGAAAGGCAGCCTTTTTCGTCTTATCTGAGTATTCTTGGATTTTCGGATATGGTAAGATATAAGATTGCCCTACAAAATAAGGCTTCACAGTAAAACTGCAACAAAATCGATCATATTATCTTATTATTAAGTCCATTAGCTCAAGAATGCTATTTAAAAGTTAAAAGAAAAGTTCGTAATTTTCCTATTTAATGCTTCTATTCCCTTTTAATAATGTTAAAATAATAGTTTTCTCTTTGAAATAATCTGGTGATGACAAATTATTTAATACATGAGTCATGGGTGTATCTGGAAAATAGACAAATAATTTAATTACCTTAAAAATACCAGCTATAAATAACTTGACATGTCTAACAAAAAAGCTGCTTCATCAAGAGTTCAAGAGTTAGGGGATTAATCAAGATTGATTTGGCGACATCTACTACAGTAGTTGCAGCTTCTGTAATTGAAAAAGAAAGAAAAAGATTGAAGTTCTTTGTTAAAGCTGCTGAGAAGCATTTTCTTAATTTTAATTGAAATTTATTTGATCAATATCTAATAATTATGGGATATTTTATCAATTGCATTTGTCATTCTGCTAGGAATTCTATTATTCTTTGTTAAGATTATTCAGTATTCTCCATGAGATAAACAAAAAGATCTTTGGAACATTACTTATTATCCTAATCCAACTCAATTTGTTTTCATTTTATAATTCTTATTTGCTATTTATTTATTCTTCCTTATCTTTGCAATTATTGGCCACTTTCTCATTGTAGCTTATCTTGCTAAATGAATTATTATAATAATTGTGAGCAGAATGAAAAATAAATTGATGTTATATTCCATAATTATTAAATTATTGATCAAATCAATTTCAGTTATTATTAAAAACACACAGGAATGTGTAATTATGTCACACCTTTTCATCAAATTCACGAACTGTTCTAAAATTAGAAATTCTCATCATGTTTCCGATTTCACTCATAGCAAGGAAGAATCGATAGGCTACTTTCGGGTTTATTTTGTTGGAGTCATCCAGCTCTGCGATTGAGGAATAGTCAGGGAGGGTAGCAACTCTCAGAAACTTTTGATTTAAATGAATTCTGACTTCAAAACTGTGCTTACCTGTTTTATCTCCATATTGCATAGAGCTACCCTTTATGTACTTACTTATACCGTAGTTATTAGAGTTATCTTAGTAGTTATTAGAGTTATCTTAGTAGCAGATGCGTTAATTATATCCACTATCATTATCTTTTCCTTCATCTTTCATAAGGCCAAAGTTGATATAACCTTCATTTTCTTGTTTTGTTTCTAGTTCGATGTGCAAAATGTACTTCTGGATCGGATTGAGAATAGGATCAATAAATACTTAATCCCAGCTATTTGAAGATACTTATTTGAGTTAATAAGTTGAATCATCAACCTTAGTTATTTCCATCTTCTGAGAAGTACCAAAAGTTGATTTTATCAAATTAATTTTTGATGTGATTGAATGTTGAAAGAAGTTTGTATTTTTAAGACTTTCAGTTATTTTTTCGGCAGTTCTATTGGGCTTATCAAAAGAGAATGGTTGCTCAGTCTCTTACTTATTCATTAGATCAATCATAATACCTCAGTTTTCTTCAGCTTTACTCCATTTTTCTTTTATCAAGTCATCTAGATCCTTCTCAGCACTTTCTTTCTCAGAAACTATTAGCTTCTTCAGCTTCTCTATTTCCGCAATTCTCATGTATCTTTCTAACAATTCCTGGTTTTGCTTTTTCTTACTTTATCAAGGATTCTTTAGCCCTTTGTTGTGCTGCCTCTGCTTCTTTCTCAATATCATCTTGTAGTTTCTTAAAATAGACCTCAATTTCTTCTAGAGATTATTGCAAACAAGCATTCATTAGCTTCTCAGATAACTCACAATCTTTCAGTGGAGGATAAGCTTCTAAGATATCATGTTTATTAGCACTTAACACATCATTTGTACTACTATTAGTTAATCCCTAGCTAAGAACTGGCGCCATGATGGCAAACACTTTGTGACAATAAAATAAACACATATTTTCTAAATACTCTAATTTTTTAACAATAAAAGTAGGCATTTAGTATTTTATTATTTAATTTTCTCAATGAAAAACAACTTTCTTACCCTCCATTTTTAATTTATTCCCAATCAATAAGATAATTTTTTAATAATTTTCAAAACTTACACACAGGCACAATCATCAAAGCAATACCTGCTTAATTAGTTTGCTTCTGTTAAATATTATTAACAAACATGTTAAATATCTTCATTGCCTTAGTGAACTTTCATTATCTTTGCATTTTTATTCGATTTGACCCTATTCACTGACTGGATTTTTAATAGAGAAATCTATTATTTCTGTTTATTGTGTCAAAGGAAATTTTAATATCTTTTTCTTTTCATGCCTTGTTTTTATTAGGTTTGGACATCTTAATTATTTGAGAACCGAGTTTAGAGTTAATTGTAATGTTTTTCTAAATAAGGATACTTTTTCAATTCTTCAGAATTACTAGTCATTTAATTTTTATATTCCTACATTTTTTTAAAGAATTATTTTATATAATTTTTATAACTTGTTTTGAGTTATTATTCTTCCTTTTTAATTTCTTAGATCTTTGCCTTTTAGAGCCATTACTTTTTTGGGAGTTAATGTTTAATAGCTATTTATGCTTCTTGATGATCTTGGATATTTTTTTTCATTTTTTCTTTGATGATAATTATTTGATTAATCCATCCTTAGAGATCTTGGTTAATTTTCGTTAATTTTTATTCAAGAGTTTGGTTCTTATCTTAAACTTAATCGGAATCTTTGGTATTAGTATCCTTTGGTAAATTTTAAATCTATGTAGATGTATATGGCTTTGGTTTTTTTGATGATGGTTAGGCAACCACAATATCCATAAAAACACATGATAGTAATAACAGTAATAAAATCTTAGTAGCTGTTAAAGCCATTTTTCTATTGTTTTTTGTTGTTATTTTGTAATTATATTTTAAGCAAATTATATCATGATTTTGTTTTTGTTTAATTTGCGAAATGTTCTCATTTTAAAGCCCTTATGGAGTGTGTAATAGACTATTCTGATCAGACATTAATATTAATAATGTAGAATAGAGAGAATAAATGAAATTAACATTTTAAGATTATTTTTCCGAAAAAAATAAAATTGTTGAGGATGGTAAAAGGATCTTGGAAAAATAAAAGAGAGATATTTAATATGCTTGGAATATCTGAAATGGTTAGTAATTTCATTCGCTCAAGAATGCTATTTACAAATTAAGAGAAAATTGCTTCATTATACTATTGAATATTTCTATTCTCCTCTAAATAATGCTAAATTATTAGTTTTCTCTTTTAAATAATCTGATCAGCATAAATTATTTAATAAATGCTTCATGAGTGTATCTTGGAAATGGGCAAATAATTGAGCTGACCTAAAAAATATCAGTATCAAATCGCTTGCCATGTCTAACACTAAAGTGGCTTCTTCAAGAATTCAAGAGTGAGGGGATTGATTAATCAAGATTTATGTGATGACATCTATTGTAGTTGCAGCTTCTGTAATTGAAAAAGAAAGAAGAATGAAGCTCTTGATTAAAGTTGTTGAGAAACATTACTTTAATAAGTCTTTGTTCTTCTATTCACTTGAGTCTTATTCCATAGATATTTAGCCAATAATTTATAAATCCTGTTCTTTCAATTTCAAAGAATTAGTTTCGGTTCATTCATTGAACCAACCAGTCGATTATGAAAAAATAAAACCATAAAAAGTTGCTAAGCATCATATTAACCAGTGTTTAGTTTGATGATTCTATTCAAGTAATAACTTAAATAATTAAACGAATAAGTAATATTATTATCTTTTGATTCTAATTTTTGTGTTGTTTTATCTATCTCCTTAGATTGCCTTTCTCCGGGGTTGGGGTTGGGGTTGGGGTTGGGGTTGGGGTTGGGGTTGGGGTTGGG
>Ga0302285_10000296_pt1 | contig 28847 bp, 21 predicted proteins | sample III_Fen_E2_2_FD_200455 | JGI IMG/M metagenome (GOLD analysis project Ga0302285, IMG submission 200455) | Peat permafrost microbial communities from Stordalen Mire near Abisko, Sweden - III_Fen_E2_2 | ecosystem: Environmental > Terrestrial > Soil > Wetlands > Permafrost | place: Sweden: Abisko... | reverse complement strand
ATCTCAAAAATGTTGTTATTTTTCCTTGAAATCTATTTGAATATGTAAAAACATTCTTTTTAAGAATCTGTTTTAATTGAAATTCACAAATTAATTTTAGTTAGCAGACAAAACGCTAATAATCAAGTTAATCTTATTTAATTACATAAGCTGTGGGGAAAGTTTAAAAGAAACACAGTGAAGGATTACCTATTTCAAATATTTAATTAAAATTGAAAAAACAATCATAAAAAAGGAAAGAATTAAAAATAATATCTAATAAGAATACCGTTTGAGTTCGAATCTTTAAACAATTCAAATGGAAATGTCAAAATTTTAAAAAGCATAGAATTTATAATAGCTGATGAAGCAACTACAACAATCACCTAATAAATTAATAGATTCAATTCATTTAAGTAACGCTTGTAATAAAACTGGTGATAACGGTGCGAAGTTGTTAGGAGAAAAAATTGCAAAGTGTGTTACTCTTACTTCTTTAAATCTCGATCTCAAATTTAATAGTATTGGTGAGAATGGTGTAAAGTATTTAGGAGAAGGAATTGGAAAGTGTGTTACTCTCACTTCTCTAAATCTAAATTTCAGCGGTAATATTATTGGTGATAATGGTGCAAAGTATTTAGGAGAAGGAATTGCAAAATGTGTTATTCTCATTTCTCTAAATCTAACTCTCAACTTTAATTTTATTGGTGAGTATGGTGTAAAGTATTTAGGAGAAGGAATTGGAAAGTGTGTTACTCTCACTTCTCTAAATCTAAATCTCTTTGTTAATAGTATTGGTGAGAATGGTGTAAAGTATTTAGGAGAAGGAATTGAAAAGTGTGTTACTCTTACTTCTCTAAATTTAAATCTCAGCGACAATAATATTGGTGATAATGGTGCAAAGTATTTAAGAGAAGGAATTGCAAAGTGTGTTACTCTTACTTCTTTAAATCTAGATCTCAAATTTACTCGTATTGATGAGAATGGTGTAAAGCATTTAGGAAGAGGAATTGCAAAGTGTGTTACTCTCACTTCTCTAAATCTAAATCTCAGCGATAATATTATTGGTGATAATGGTGCAAAGTATTTAGGAGAAGGAATATCAAAATGTATTGCTCTCACTTATTTAAATCTAAATCTCATCAATACTAGAATTGGTAAGGAAGGTAATAGAATATTAAAATAATTAGTTATCAAAGCAAAAAGATTGATAGAATATTACATTCAGTTGAATTGGCAATAGTATTGAGAAAATTAAACAAGGTTTTTTTAAGAGTTTAACTCTCTTCTCTAAAACTAAATTAATAATAAAAGTAATATTCTTTATTGTTATTTTCATATATTTTAAAAGCGTGTATAATAATTATTACAATTCAATTTCTTCAATGAATCTAAAGAATTAAAGTGATTTTGTACTTGCATTACTTTGTAGAGAAGTAGAAAAGCACAGTATAAATTTAGAAGAAACATAAGGAGAAAAGAAGTTCCAATAGATATTTTGTTATTTTATTGAAAAAATTAGCTTGCTATTAAACAAATTAACAAAAATGCCTCCCAAGAAAGAAGAAGTTGTCAAGAAAGTCAAGCTGGGTCGTCCTGGTAACACTTTGAAGATGGGAATTGTTGGTCTTCCAAACGTTGGAAAGTCCACAACTTTCAACTTGCTCTCGAGCTTGAACATCCCTGCAGAAAATTATCCATTTTGCACAATCGATCCAAATCTTGCAAAAGTGTTCGTTGATGATGAACGATTCAATAAACTCTGCGAAATGTACTGCTAAATGAACTTTTGAGATGTTAAATTTCTTATCTGTTTTTTCCTTTTAGTCATAAGCCCAAATCCAAAGTGCCTGCTACTCTGAGCATCATGGATATTGCTGGACTTGTGCCTGGAGCTTCTAAGGGTGAAGGTCTTGGAAATGCTTTCTTGAGTCACATTAGAGAAACTGATGCACTCTTCCACGTTGTTAGAGCTTTCGATGACCCTGAAATTACTCATACAGAAGCCGAAGTTAATCCAGTTAGAGATTTACAAATCATCAGCGACGAGTTGGTCTATAAAGATTAGGATATCCTCGCTAAAAGAATGGAAGAAGTCAAGCATAAGATCAATAGATTCAATGACAAAGAATCCAAAGAAGAGAAGGAAGTTCTCGATAAAGTTGATGCTCTCCTTAACGAAAAGAAATGGGTGAGAGTTGGAGAATGGAGTGGAGCTGAAGTTGATATCTTGAACAAACATTAGTTCTTAACTTCCAAGCCAATTGTTTACCTCGTCAATCTTTCTTCGGAAGATTTCTTGAGAAAGAAGAACAAATGGCTTGTGAAGATTAAAGAGTGGATAACTGCTAACGTACCTGGTGAAATCATCCCTTACTCTGCTGATCATGAGAAACAGATTCTCGAGAAGAAATAAGATCGTAAATGGGAGTTTTTTACTTGGAAATTACTCTTTGTTATTCTTAACAATTCTTTTGTTGTTTTTTTTCTCATTTAGCTGCAACTTCCATGATGAATAGAATCATCAAGACTGGTTACAAATCCTTAGATCTTATCTACTTCTTCACAGCTGGAGCTGATGAAGTCAGAGCATGGACTCTTAGAGGTGATTCTAAAGCACCTCAAGCTGCTGGAGTTATTCATACCGACTTTGAGAAGGGTTTCATTTGTGCTGAAGTTATGAAATACGACGATTTCATCGTTCATGGTTCTGAAAATGCAGTGAAAGCAGCAGGTCAGTATCACTAGAAAGGTAGAGATTACGTGGTACTCGATGGAGATATTATCTTTTTCAAGTTCAACGTAACAAAAGATCCTAAAAAGAAATGAAAATGCTAAGAATATATGTGTGTGTGTATGTTTTCCATGGTTATTTAAACTAATCTACTCGATAAACTCCATAATATTACGTTTTATCACTTAAAAATTAGTGAATTTTCTTCATTTTTGCTTAATAATTATTAAAGAAAAAAATGTAAGATTGTTTATGATAAATATGATTTGATTTGCCTCCATTTCAAGCAATATTCTATTGTGTTTTTATCAGAATTCAACATAGAATAGTATCTAAATAACCAAATAATAAACATAAAGATACATCTAAGATTTAACAGACAAGAAGTATGTACTTGTGATCAGTATTGCTCTTAGCAAGCCAATTCAAAAAAGATTCTAGCAAGATAAAAGTTTGATAAATCAAAATCAGTAATTTGGAAGAAAAAACAAAAAAAAGAGATAATAATATTGTAATCACGAAAATGATTAATATCTAAGATAATAAAATGAAGGTTTCATTTGAAATTGTTAGAAGTAGAGAGTCTTCCATAAATAATCCACCATCTCTAAAAAGAATACTGTATAAAAATTATAAGAAGTTCCTATCTACTTGCTCTTGTCTTTGGGTATAAACATCATTTTATCAGATGATGAGATAATTAATGTCAATGTCTGTTGACGAAAAATCTGGAAATGAGAATGAAGCTAGAAGCTTTTAATAGTTCAAAGGCTTTAAAATTATGAGGGAAGATTACGTTAACATTACAAACAATGTGTTTGTTTTAGGGAATTATGATTTACTTAAAATTGAAGAAGTAAAATAGGCAATAAGTTCATTTTTTTCTGATCGAAAGTATCTTTGGTTTCTTGAAATAAATGAAGGTCTATCAGGATAGATAAAACTAGTAATTCTTTAAAGGAGTTATTTAAGCGTAAGAGAGGATTTTATTTGCTAAGAGGAAGGATTGAAAAGAATAATCAAACAAAAAGTAGAAGAATAAACAAGTATTTTCAAAATTAATAGTTCAAATCGTAAGTCTAGCTTATAGTTCTACTCTACCTTTGGCGGGACGTACAAACGCTTAAAAAAATTTTGGACTCGATTTGTAAAAATTCCTGTAGTATTAGCTCTCTAGTTATGCCTTCCAAGTTAATATGATTCCCTTAAAAAGTCTTTATTTACTAAGAGAAGAGCATTGAGACTAAGGCCAACTCATGGGATGTCTCTAATCGATTTTAGCATGTATCAAAAATGAAGAATTAAGTCTTTTATTTAACTGGAATAAATAGGTTATCAAAAGCTAAACATTTTTTCTGGAGTTAAAATAATCTTTTAATAAAAAAAATCTCCTGACTCAGAGTAAGAGAAATGTTTTGGATCCGCTGCTTCTGATGTAAAAGAATTAGTCCGAAGACACAATTCTCAAAATTAGGAGTCTCTGTTTAACCATGAAGACTGAAGAAAATGGTATAATAATTACTAAACCACCGGAACCTCTTTATTTTTCAATATCTATTTCAGTAACTTAGTGCCTCACAGCATAGACTTCGCTTTTCTTATTGGACTTAATTTTCTAAGAGATCACTCTTCTTAAAAGAGCACAAGGCTGAAAATCTCTCTGAACTCATCTAATCAACATCGTTTAGACACCAGTAAATATTATCTTACGGATTCTGTAATCTTCCAACTATTCTCCTTTCAAAGTACCTGATCCTCTTAATCTTGCTTTTTTAATATTTCTCTTTATTTTTAGCTCTTTCAGAAGCATTGGAGGAGCAGGCGATTCCAAGCATCCCTTCTGGTCAGATCTCTCAAACTGGTTTCTAAAGCTCTCTGAGTCAATAGACGAGGATAATGCACAGAAAAAAACACACATTTAGAGTTTCTCACTTTGATGGTTGCTTGTGGCTGTCTGTCCCTTTTCTTGCTCAACAAACCGAGGATTATCTGATAACAAACGATTAAGCTATGAAATACATTTTTTCTCATTTACATGTTTCATCTTTTTGATCACATATCATGGAACAGAGCTATTAAACAATTAAACTTATTAATAATCTAAATGAATCATTTTGAACCATATTACTTTGTTTAGTCAAACAAAATCAATGTTTTTTCTGAAGAAATTCTTCCCTTAAAGTCAAAATAACTTTCTATTAATGTATCAGAAAAAATCAAGAAAATCAATAGAATTGTGTTTTTAAAGTAACAATTAATTGTTCACAATATTTTTTTTGCATTTTTATCTTTCATTGTTCATAAAAAAAGTAAAGCCGATGAGCTTTTGTGAAAAATTAAAGAGCATTTAAGGAAACGTTCTGAGAATTTTTTAAATTAATTAGTCTCAAATACGCTAATTAAAGCTTGGTATTGATAGGATATTTCATCTAGAAAAAAGAAGGAATGAGAAAACATGAGCTTTTCTTGAATTGAAAGATAAATAATAAATAATTAGATGCCCTTTGGTGCTCCAGATTCGTCAATGTTGGCTTCTTCATTAACTATGAATGCATTAAAACCAACTTAAATAGCTTAGAAATAACTCTCTATCTATTAGAAAAACAAAATAAATCATAAAAAATAAAAAAAATCATAAAAAAAAGTAAAAAAATATCTAACTAGAATACCATTTGTGATCAAATGTTTCATGAAATTCAAATGGAGACTCAAAAATTCTAAGGACCTATTGTTGAAAGGATTTCAATAAATACATAGAATCCATAAAAATTGATGAAGAAACTACTAGAAATACCTAATGAATAAATAGATTCAATCATTTTTAATAATAAATGGAAAAATAGTGACGAGGTTGGTGCAAAGTATTTAGGAGAAGGAATTTCAAAGTGTGTTACTCTCACTTCTTTAGTTCTAAATCTCAGTCGTAATAAGATTGGTGAGGATGGTGCAAAGTATTTAGGAGAAGGAATTTCAAAGTGTGTTACTCTCACTTCTTTAAATCTAGATCTAAATTGTAATAGAATTGGTGAGATTGGTGCAAAGTATTTAGGAGAAGGAATTTCAATGTGTGTTACTCTCACTTCTTTAAATATAAATCTAAATTGTAATAGTATTGGTGAGATTGGTGCAAAGTATTTAGGAGAAGGAATTTCAAAGTGTGTTCCTCTCAGTTCTTTAAATCTAAATTTATGGTGTAATACAATTGGTGAAAATGGTGCAAAGTATTTAGGAGAAGGAATTTCAAAGTGTGTTACTCTCAATTCTTGTAATCTAGAACTCGGTAGTAATAGTATTGGTGATAATGGTGTAAAATATTTAGGAAAAGGAATTTCAAAGTGTGTTACTCTCACTTCAATACATCTAGATCTAAATTGTAATAGCATTAATTAGAATGGTGCAAAGCATTTAGGAAAAGGAATTTCATAGTATGTTACTCTCACTTCTTTAAATCTAAATCTTGATGGTAATCGTATTGGTGATAATGGTGCAATATATTTAGGGGAATCAATTTCAATGTCTGTTAATCTCACTTCTTTAAATCTAGAGCTCAATAACAATAATATTGGTGAGAATGGTGCCAATTATTTAGGAGAAGAAATTTCAAAGTGTGTTACTCTCACTTCCTTATTTCTAAATACCAGTGATAATATTGTTTGGAATCGCGGTGTAAAGTTTTTAGTAAAAGGTATTTCATGTGTTACTCTCACTTCTTTAAAACTGAATCTCAAATATAATTTTATTGGTGAGGATGGTGCAAAGTATTTAGGAGAAGGAATTTCAAAGTGTGTTACTCTCAATTCTTGTTATCTAGAACTCGGTAAAAATAGTATTAGTAAGAATGGTGCAAAGTATTTAGGAGAAGGAATTTCAAAGTGTGTTACTCTCACTTCTTTAAATCTAGATCTAAATTATAATAGTATTGGTGAGAATGGTGCAAAGTTTTTAGGAGAAAAAATTTCATAGTGTGTTTCATTCAGGTCTTTAGATCTAAATCTCCAAAATAATAGTATTGGTGATAATGGTGCAAAGTTTTTAGGAGAAGAAATTTCATAGTGTGTTTCATTCAGGTCTTTAAATCTTAATCTCAAAAATAATAGTATTGGTGATAATGGTGCAAAGTATTTAGGAGAGGGAATTTCAAAGTGTGTTACTCTCGCTTCTTTAAAACTATTTCTCAAGGATAAAAGTATTGGTGATAATGGTGCAAAGTATTTAGGAGAGGGAATATCAAAGTGTGTTACTCTCACTTCTTGTAAGCTAGAACTCAATGATAGTAGTATTGGTGAGAATGGTGCAAAGTATTTAGGAGAGGGAATTTCAAAGTGTGTTACTCTCACTTCAATAAATCTAACTCTATCATGTACTTGGATTGGTGATAATGGTATAAAGTATTTAGGAGAAGAAATTTCAAAGTGTGTTACTCTCAATTTTTTAGATCTAAATCTCATTTGTAATAGTATTGGTAAAAATGGTGCAGAGTATTTAGGAAAAGAAATTTCAAAGTGTGTTAATCTCACTTTCTTAAATCTAAGACTCAATCATAATGATATTTCGAATTATGGTGCAGAGTATTTAGGAAAAGGAATTTCGAAGTGTGCTAATCTCACTTCTTTAAATCTTTAACTCTTTCGAATTGGTATTGGTTACAATGGAGAAAGATTATTAGAAAAAATGGTTATCAAGGCTAAAAGATTGATACGATATTACATTTCATATTATTGACAATAGTACAGTGAATATTTTAAAAGGTTTTTCTCAGTGTTTAACTCTCTAAAACTAAATTACTATTAATAATAATATGATAATATAATAAGCATATGCAAACACATCATCCCTGATGAAGATTCCTTTGGGTTGAACATAAAATATATCTTCTTGATCAAAATTATTGAGATTATCTTTGGTTGTAGCGGGTTGACTTATCAGTATGGGATTAGTCTTTTTTTCTGCTAGATTTTCAATAGCTCCCCTTTCTTCCTCATCCTTAAGAGTGATTAGATTACTTACTATCGTTTCAATCTCGTAGTCTATGGGATTTTTTGAATATAGAATATTACCCAGTAGTAGTGAAATCAATCTCATTACTCAATAAAGTCTGATCTCCATTTATCTCGGATCCAAGCTTTTATCTATGCAAAGCAGTTGATAAGTTGAATAGATATTCAGAGTTAGTGAATTACTTTATGTTGTCTCTAGGGACAGATTGTATAGATTCAAATACTCATTACTGACTTCTTTTGCAGGGAAGCAAGAAACAATATCTAGCTCTGAGAATGAACTAAATCGAATGGTGATAGTTAAATTATCAACTGAAGAAACAAATTACAAATATTCTAGTAAAGATAGCTCACCTTGGAAAAAGGGTAAACTACCTAGAATATTTCTTTGAAAGAATGATGAAAAAGTTGAGCACATGATAAGCAAAAATGAAAAGTGAAGGTTATGCTGAAATTATTTCAATTTATTGATAATACTCCATATTTTTAAAGATAAAACTCATATTAAATGCAATCAACTTTTTATTTAATCGGAGAAAGGAAAGTCAGTATATCCACTGGCACCACCTGCAAACCAAGTCTTTTAGTCAACAGTTTTGTTGATTTCTTTGTTGTGGAGGACTCTCAAAGGAAGATCAGGGTTGGAAATCGAAAGTGTTCCAAAAGATACAGCTTATGCAATTCCAGAGCTGGCCAGCTATTTTGCCTCTTCAATCGAAATGCTGTCATTGGCCATGAGATTTCCTTTGTAAAATGGACGAAGTTGCTCGAAGAAATTAGGGATTTATACCTCTGGTTCAATTTATCCTTCTTTCACAGTAGCCGTTTTATCTGCTGGTCCATTAGGAGCATGACGTTTTAGTTCAACAAAGGCAAGATTGCGATTGCTTAGCTCACCTAGAATGTACTTCATTAGCTCAAGGGGATTAGAGTCATACATATCTTTAACACGACCAGTAGGGGAAAACCTCACAGCAACTTGCTAGCTTCCAAAGACACTGATTAGGGCATCGATTACTTCAAGACAAAATCTACTTCTATTCTAGATACTTCCTCCATATTTATCAGTCCTATTGTTGGTGCTGTCTCTCAAGAATTGGTCCACGAGATGTCCATTAGCTCCTTGCAATTCAACCCCATCAAAACCAGCTTTCTTTGCTAGAACAGCTCCTCTTCTGAACTCTTCGATTACTTCCTTAATCTCATCTTCAGTAAGTTCATGAGGGACTACATATGGGTCAGCTGGATTGAGAAAGTTTACTGCTTCAAGACGAATAGCAGAAGCACTTATTGGCTATTTTCCTCCAATTGCAGATGGAGTTACAACTCTACCACAGTGCCATAATTAACTAATAATAAGCCCTCCTTTGGCATGGACAGAATCAGTTACTCTTTTCCATCCTTAGGCTTATGCTTCGTTGAATATTCCTCCAGTACCAGGGAAAGCATTTGAAAGAGGGCTGATTTGACTAGATTCTGTGATGATCAAGCCAAAAGATGCTCTTTAAGAATAGTACTCGACCATAAGATCAGTTGGAATATAATTATCTTTGTTTGCTCTCAAACGTGATAGAGGAGCGACTACAAACTTATTCTTAAGTTTCAACTCGCCTAATTGTGTCTTTTCAAAGAGCACTTAAGAAGAAGCCATTTATGAGTTTGTTCTTTTAATTAGTGTGTTTTTATTGATTTATTTTTGCATTAAGATTTTCTATTTTCGAAACTAGGATTTATTAGATCGGTAATCCTTCATTGGTTATTCTTTTAAACTTCTAGATTATCAGTTAAAATTCTAGATTCTTTATTAAACGAAAGGAACATCCTAAAAGTAACCAAATGTATCCTTAAAAATATATTTTTTGTAACTAAAACTATTTCAAAAAAGAATATTTAACCTTTAAACTAGTTGATTCAGTCATTTTCTTACAGCTAGCTATTCAATAATATTTCACTAATACACTAAATTCTTATCTTATTTCCATGCTGAAAGTACATCTGAACCAAAATGTACTTTCGAATAACTCCCGAACAATTTCCGAGCAACGAGAGGGGTTAAAGCTTATTTTCTTTGTAAAATTCTCTTTAATTAATAGTAAATGATCATGTAACTTAGGTTTCTTGGCTCATTGTTTTTTTTTTCCCCCACTAAAACTTTAATCTCAAATCACATCCCAGACACAAAAATAGTTTGTACAATTGTTGTATCTGAAATAGCCCAAATTTGTGCAAAAGAAACTTTGGTTTTTTCAATAATACTTAAAAAAGCTTTATTCTTTTGAGGACCTCTTGTCCTTTTCTCATCAATTATATAAATGATTTTAGAGCTAGTATGTATTTAAAAAATGAAAATATCAATATTATTCTTAAGCAATAATTAATTAAAAGCAAATAACCTCTTTTCCCCCATGAAAACGAACTTCCTATTATCTTTTTTGAATAAAGTCTTGATAATGTTTAACTAATTCTGTGATAGATTACCACTAAAAATAATATTCACATATGTATTAGAAACAAAAATTGTACCTCCCCCTCTTCTTCCAAAAAATTTTTTGGTAAAGATATGGTTTGAAAGCAAGTGCAATGTTCTCAATTTTTTCAGAATTCATACATTCATAAATGAAAAATTTAGTTTATTTTCTGAAAATAATATCTTAATTGGAATTGTGTTTTTTTATTTAGAAAAGCTATTTTTAGATTTCTATGAGCTTTAAAAAAGTTCACAGTTGCTTGATACCAATGAGCTTTTGTGAAAAAATAAAGTACTTTTAAGGGAACATTCTGAAAGTTTTTTAAATTCATTTGTCTCAAATGTACCAATCAAAATCATGATATTGGCAGGGAATACAACTAGAATAACGGAAAAATGAGAAAACAACAGTAATACATCATATTTTCATTAAATATAGGAGATATATATAGACAAACTAATTTGAAAATCTTTGAGGTTGTTGCCTAATAAAAAATATGATTTTTTTAGCTTGTCTTGAATTGAAAGATAATTAAGAAATAAAGAGAGGCATTTTGAAGTCCCAGATTCGTCAGTTTTGGTTTTTTATTCAACTAGGAATGCATTAAAATCAACTTAAATAACTTAGAAAAAAACTCTCTCTCTATTGGAAATATTACATAGTAGTAGCACCATTCTCAATCCACAGAATAAGAGAGAATCACTGCGAACACTCTGAATTTATTTGAACAAAGCTATGATGGAGTTCTTAATTTAAGGCATCAGCAACTGCAGCATCTAATATTCGTCCTTGGTAGAATTCTATCCCAACAAGCATATCTAAGAAAAACACGGTTGCTTTGTGTCCCTTCGAAGCAGAAGATCTTCTTGATACCATGAAAAGTCTCCTAAATCAAAACAAAGTAAGAAAATATGGTTTTTTGAAAAATATTCTTGTTTTAAATACAAGAAAAAAAATTGATCCTGTTTTAAACTCCTCAGCCACTAAAATTTCCACCTATTGAAGCTAAAGAAAGTTAGGTTATTTCAAATCTAACGAAAAATCTCAGTAATGCATTTGAGATCATGCAATAGAAGATTTCTATCAAGCCTAGAGAAAAAGAAGGATTCCGGAAAAATGAACCATCAGTTGATTCTATTTCGAGTAATGCCTAACTTTTTAGTGGGAATTCGAATAATTACAATTTCCAGTCTTCCAAAGAAAAAGGAGGTTTTTACAGTTAATTGAATTAATCTTCGCTTGTTTTTGTTTAAAGTTCATAATTTAAGGAGATTGTCTGAAGGAGGAAATAAATTTAACTAAGATAACAGCAATGCCGAATACATGAATAAAAGTGCTAGCAGCCATTTGGCTTGTGAAATATTAGTTATTTGCTCTTAGGTCACCTTATTAATACTGAGAAAGTACCTTTATTGCAGAATTAAGAGAAAGAGATTTCTCATAAATGTTACAAGATTGAATAATTTTCTTTATTGAAATTGAAATAAAGCAAAAGAGGCCTGCTGATATATTTATAATCTTTAAAATAGTAATTCAGCCATTTAACTAATTGTAACTTGAAATTTATCACGAATTTATTATTTTTTAAAGTGAAATCTTCTGCAATTAGCAATCCTAGAAGGTTTTTATGAGACATTCCACCCTACAAAATTTTTTTTCCCTTGAAATCTATTTGAAAAAGTAAAATCATCCTTTTTTAGAATCTATTTACCTGAAAATCCACAAATTAATTTTTGTTGGGAGACAACTTTCCAATACACAAATTATTTTATTTAATTACGCAAGCTGTCGGAGATGTTTAAGAGAAGCGAGGTTACATATTTGAAATATGTAGCTGAGAATTGCAACAACAACAAAAAAGAAATCATAAATATTAAAATAGAAAAAATGCTAAGGAATCTTGGTTTAAACTGGAAATAATAATCTGATAATTCTTTAAAAACTATCTTCATCCAAGAATATTCCTTTTAGTCATTTAGAAAAAAGGGTTACATAATATCTAATTGAGACCTGAAAGCAAATAAACTGGGATCACTTTTAAGTCTTACCTAAAATATCAATATTAATGTTTATCGAACCCTTTCCCCAAAGACAATTAAAAATATCTATTACTAAATTCTTCTCTGATTAGAATGACTTTAATTGTTCGATAAATTACCGCTTGCCAATTCATGAAAAAAACCCAGTCGTATCCTAAATTCAGCCCTTTTTCAATGTGGTGCAAAAATCTCAAAGACAAACATTTGCATGCATTTTTTGAGGTTAAACAATAGTTCAAGTAATTCAACCCTGGTTTAGCATATTCGCGGAAATTCATTTTATCTTCCAGCAGCAATCAATGCTGCCCAAGAGAACTTAAGGTTAACTAAGTTTATCAAATTTTGATTTCTTCATACTGTGTTCTGCGTAGTGTGGAACATTAAATCAGTATTAAAACCATATTCTAGCTTTGTGGACGTCATAAGCTCAAGCACAATCTAATTTAAAATACTAATTTACTTAACTAGGCACTTATTTATTTTTTTGGCTTATGCTTCAAAAGCAAACAATCAAGCAATATAATAAAGAAAGAAAGAGAGAAATGTAAAAATATACTAAATTATCAAAACAATAAACGAAGAAACAAACATTGATGCTTAGTTTTCTCTTTGTAGTTTTCGAACTCTTAGCACATGTCAGTGGTTTTACAAAGTTGACAACTATTGCTAGGGGAATTCTTCCAGCTGAAGGTAATGGAAATTTCCCCTAAGAAGATGATGGAATGGCTTAAATGGATTAGACAACAATGGTTTCATCAATAGATGATTTTGGAGCTACAGTAACTGGATGGATTTACACAGGTGATCCAAAGCCGATGCTTGTGATTGAAAGCAAGATAGTTTTGTACTACGACGTTTCTCCTTGGAATGTAAAACTCCTGTTTTTTGGAGGAAACAGCACCCATCTTATTCTCAGAGAAGAGTTTAACTCAGTTTCTAAGTTTGCAGAATGTGCTATCCCTTATGCTTTCAACTCATTTTACCACTTCACAATCAGCTTGAGATATCAATATTCACCAAGTAAATTCTATTACAACTGGATGGGTTTAAGGGCACAAGATGGAACAATTGCAACTTGCTCAAATTCAATCACAGATACTACAAAAATTGTCTCTAGTGGTCAACTCCATTGGGCTTTTTAAGTTCTAAAACCGTAAGACACCTATGCCTTTGCCACTTAACCATTAGGCGGTATCACATTTCTAGGGGATTACTTTTTTAACTCCACTAACATAGACATCACTAGGTTTTTGCTTAATTTTAGCCCGAATTCCTATGAGTTGTTCACATTTTAGTTCTCCCATGAGCAAGCATTATGCAATTGCCTTGTTGACTCATCAACCAATAAAATACAAGGACTGTCATCTTTAACATATAAGCAATTGATAACGTACAGTGGAGGAGGGTTTTATAGATTTGGATTCACTTAGAATGAAGCGATCAGCTTTCAATCTGGGAAGCTAAGATTCGGCGTTAATACAGAAAGCTTCTATCGAGATTTAAATATCACACGGTTGACTGATTTCAGAGCAACTCAATCGATATCGTTGAGTTTCTGGATGAACATCGCATCAACAGTGAATTCCTTTACGATTTTCACATATGTTACTAATTCTATGACATTTACTCTCTCTGTTCTGAAAAACTCAACTGACTCAAACTATTATTTGCAAATCAGGGATTCCTTAACTGTAGTTAATTTGAATTCCCCAATCAACCCAAATATATTCACACATTACATTCTTGGAGTGAGCATTGGTTATATTGACATGTACACAAACGGGATATTTACTCTAAGCTACATTGACACGTTTTCTACTTTTTTTCAAGCCGGAATAACAAAAAGTCAAATGATTCTTGGAGGAACGAACCTCCCAGTAGAAAGCCTTGTAACACTTTCCTAATTTAGGATGTTCTCGTCAAATGCTATTTTGTCTTCTATGGCCGCTGCCAGTTCTCTTATTCCAAATTGCTAAACCTTAATTTAGATATAATAATCTTACACTTGTCTCTATTGTAAAACAGGATCCTTCTTAAAATCCCTGACTGACTGTGTATCAACCTGTGGTAGCTCTAATACCCTTTTAAGCAATGTGAAAATGTGTGTCCCTACTTGTCCTTATAGCTGCTAATACTGTGATCCAGTTACTCCAACAAAATGTTTAGCCTGTGCAGGAAATAGAGTATTACAAGCAAAAACTGGAACCTGTTATTGCCCTACTGGAACATTTGAAGACTACAGAAGCAAGACATGCCTTAGTAAGCTATCAAACCCTTTTTTCTCTCTTCTCTAAAAAAATCCATATTTATAATGATTTTTATGCTTAAAAGATAAGAAAAAATTCACAAGAGATTTTGAATTCGGTCAATTTGAGATGGTGAAAGTGAACACGAGGACAGTGGAGTTTGCAAATGAGTTTACTACTCCTCCCAGTGTTGTTTTCAGTGTCTTGAGCTACAGCTAAGAGATGCTTTAAATCATCCCATTATTCTACATAACAGCTTCTTCAATCACAACCACTCAGATGGTGGTCAGCTCAAACTCAGATTCAAATTATTACTTCCACATTTAATATCTTGCTTACAATTCATCAAATACTCTGTACTATTCAAAAGCCGTGATGTTTTAATTTAGCCAATACATCAATTATGCGGAATTTCCAATCGATAAAGGCCCCTACACTAGCAATTCTACAGATGTTTTTAATGTGTATGCATTTTTAGGAGTGATGGAATGCAACTCAACTGATTTCGTAGGAAGCTCGAATGACTTGTAGTATAAATATGGATCCAATTAAAGCTACATTTATGCTACAGTTAATTACTACGCGAAGTTAGTCACGAGGTTGTATTTGTATTATGTCTTGACTCCTCTAGATGTGACTAAAGTAAGGATTGGCTTAGGTTTGAGACCTTCCTACTTCTCGGATTTAACTAAATCTGGCTTTGCGCTTGAAAAGACTTCATATTTTAATCCATATTTACCCATCCAAGCTGCAGAATTCTAAACCAATCATTATGAATTGCTGGGATTGGATATGATGTATTCACTTGCTTAAAAATAATTCAAGATCTAGTTTTTCAGTTATTTCAAGCTCTTGCCTGTGCTTATGACTTTTAAAGATCAGGACAATATATATTGCAATGCAGATTACAGCATAAAATCAGATTAATTATTAGATGCCACCATTGACATTTTTCTGTTCTATGAAGCTTACAATTCTATCCCAAATTGCCAAATTGTTGATTATTTCACCATGCAGTGCACTAGATGTAAGAATGGTTAAAACCCATAGATCAAATGCAACAATTGCGCAACTGGATAGTTCTTTAATTCAACTGATATCGAATGCTAATGCAGTCCTGGATACTGGTATAATATTAGAAATATGAAATATTAAAACCAATTTTATTATTTTTGAAATCACTTGTAAACAGGTAATAAAGCGACAACATTTGCATTGCTTGTGATGTTTCATGTGCCACATGTACATCTGCTGATGCTTGTGATACTTGTAAAAGAACTCTAGTTTAAGATATTGCGTCAACGGGATATTGTCATTGCCCTGATCTAACAAAATGGTAATTCTTATTATCAGAGAGGCATTCATTAATTTATTGAATTTCAACCATTTTCATTACAATTGACTTCTTTTCTTTAAACACCTAATAGGTTTGATTCCACTGGCACATGCTACTACTGCAACGATCTTTGCTTAACATGCACTAATGGAACCAGTTGCACTTCTTGCTATCCTGACATGACCTAAATTGTCGGTGAATTGTGTTCATGCCCTGCTCACTAATGGTAAATATGAAGATTTTAATAAAATTGTTGTTTATTCATTTTATTTTTGCTTTTAGGTTCTACGCAGTGAGCCATAGTTGCTATGATTGTTATTTCTTGTGTGACTCATGCGCTGCTGCTAAGACTTCTAGTTCTTAGAATTGCGTGACATGTGTAGCTGGAAGAGACCTAGTTAGTGGAAGTTGTGTCTGCACTGGTTCAAATGATCTGAGAGTCTTTATTGATGATTTGAGGTGCAGTAAAGAGACTACAGCTGTGTTAGATGCAGTTTTATCAAATGATTTTTTAACCCTAAACATTGATTTTGGGACTGCTATCCAAGCTGATTCAAGTCTTTCTTCGTCCTCTGGAGCAATCTGTGGATATCTCTTTGATGCTAGTTCAATGCTAAAAATATCCACAGACTCTAATTGTGCGATATCAGGCAGTTCTGTGGTTGTCTCACTTGGTAAAATAACAAATAATGTTAAATTTGTATTATTTATGTCTTTTTACAAACTAATCAGCCTCCCTTGCTCGCATTCTCTGTGGAGATTCTTTCGTGATGAACCCAAATATCATTGTGTTCATTTATAATTCCTTGCAAATCACTTATTTTGGGCGATAGTATGTCACATAATCTGGGACAGTTGCTTCGTCAATTTCATTTGACTTCCCTGCAGTATTTAATTATTGTGATAAAAAAGCAATCAAAGTATCTTCAATTCTAGACGATGGAAATAGAGGAATTCAATCTCTAACGTGGAGTATTGTCTCGATGACTCCAATGGACACCGTCACCTACAATATTTTGCAGTTAGCAGTCTAAGAAGCTAATGATTCATAAAGTTAATATGTAAATCTCGAAATGTACGCTGCAGCATCTAATCTAGAGATACAAATCAAAATGGATTGGACTCTATTCATTAAATAAAGTGGCTCTAAGACAATGACTATGACTGTCAATAAAAATTAAGCCTTTAGATCAAGTTACACACTGTCACAGCCATCTCCTTATTACAGGTAAAATCAATTAAAAATTTCAAACAAACAAACAAACAGACCAAAATTTTGTTTCTCATTTTTCACAATAATTTCAGATTCAAGGAAATGGCTGTAACTGTGAATTTCAAAACTGGAACCTGTCTTCCTGATGGTACTTTTGTTGAAACAACTGATTTAATCGATGTCTAAATAAATAACTCTCTTCTTAATCTTAACGAAAAGCATTCTAATTTATCCGCCAGAACCATTTCAAAAGCATTCCCAGCTTATTCTCTGAATTCCGATTATCTTTACACCTTCACAGTAACTTTATATTTCTTGAAATAACATATTTTATCAGTTCCATTTTATTGATTCTTTAATTTGTAGGTATTATTTAGTTTATCCTCTGATACTAGCCAGTCTTCTTCATCTGTTTTCACTCTGAATTATTATCTCACTGACTTGTATGCCTTAATTACAGGCGGAAATCGATATATCAACTACAAAAAAGTATCTTCACTTGAAAGTACTTTAATTGACTATGAACTCGATAACTCTACCAATCCTCCTTCCGGAATAACACCTATTTGGACTTGCTAATATATCAGCTCAGGCGATCCTTGTTTAGATTAAAAGGGCGTAGTTTTAAGCTTACTTAGCAACTAGACTTCAACTATCCCCAAATTAGCATTCCCTCCTTTTACAGCCGTCCAAATTATTCTCACAGGAACAAAAGATCACACAACTTTTGCTGGGACAACAACGCGAATGAAGAAAAACTCGGTTGTAGCATTTTTCACAGAAATGGACATTCCACCTCTGGATGTTGTCTTAGACGACTAAGTTAGTGCTGATTTCACCATGAACTTGAACCAAATCATTCATGTTTCTCTTAACTATGATGCCTCAACAAATCCAGATAATCTTTTCTTTGCTGGAGCAATCTTATACAACAGCACAGTGGTTTCCACAATAGCATTTGAATACTCTCTCATTAGGTTCAAAGTGTGGGACTATTATTCTGCATTCAATCCTTCAGATACAGCGTTTTAAATTAGATTTTCTGCATATAACCCAGCATACATTCTGCCAAGTATCACGACCATTTCGTTTAAGTTAAACTTCCCTCCAAATAGCTGCACATTTACAGCTACACCGACTTTCACTCCAGTGTATGCTCTGGAAACAGAGTTTGATATTTTAATGGACAACTGCATTGATCTAAACACTCCAATAACCTATCAATTCTTTTATTATGATTCCCAAACAGCGTTAGATTTTGAAGCACAAAACCCTCTAAAAATCCAAAGAAAATAGCTTAATGACAGAGGTACTTCTAATAAAATATCCATTGTCCTTCCTGCTGGAAATATCGTCCTAATCGCTCAGGCGATAGATAGCCGAGAAGCTATTGCGAATATTACATTAACTAAAAATCTTAATACTTAAGTGCTTACTGCTGCAGATTATCTGACTTTTGTTGATAGTTTTATAACTTCTGCCTAGCTGCTTATTCCTGGACAACGAATTGTTAATCTAAATCTATTAACTGGAGATCTCCTCAATCGTGGAGTAGCTTTGTTATCAGCTAGTGATCTTTATTTAATCAAAAGAAAATGTAAATCATCACTCTTCTTGAAGCAGCTGCTTTGACAATTCTCTCATCCTCTTATTTATATCAGTTAGCTTCTCAGGCAATCAGTTAAATCCTGGCAACTCCAGTGACTTTGACTTAAACTGAGCAGATTTCTAAGCTTACATCACTTCAAACCAGTTTATCCACAATTTCCAGCAAGTGTGCTTCCAGCCAAGTCAGTTAAGAAAAATACCAAAAATGTGTTGAAAATATGTATCTAACATTTCATCAAATCGATGGAATCAGCTAGAACTCTGCCTCTGGGATATCCACCATCGACAGCTCTTTCGTGTCCTTAACTGAAAGCATCGGTGATATCCTAACAACTTACGCCTTTCCGAATGAACACCCTGTTGAATATTCAGGCAGCTTGATTTATTTAAAAAGTTAGAAAATTACTGATAAACTCATGATAAAATACCTTGGGATGAGCCAAACTAGGCTAAGACTGTTAGCTACATCAAGTCCCTCCAGCAGCTCAATCTACGATGTTTCCTTTAACACTTACACGAACAACTTATACTCCAACGACGCTTCGTTTAAAGACTACGCTGCAAGTGTCGCAAATTACACGAATAATACCTAAATGGCAACGGTTTTCCCAGTCATAAATCCATCGGTTAAGACTTCTTCCAACGGCAGTGCATACATTATTCCCTCTTAAGCTGCTCATTTCTTTAAAAACACAGAACCAAAAATAAATCTAACATGTTTCTCCAAATCTAAATCCACCTCTAAATGGACAACAAATTATTGTTCTACGCATTTAAGCAACAAAACTTAGGAAATATAATGCTTTTGCTCTGAGTTTTCCCCTACAACCGTCGTCCAAGCCATTTCAAGTTTATTCACAAACAATAAAAATCTAGCCACTGCCTTCAGCTCAGATGGGTTAGCAAACATCAGCAATTTCACTAATTTCTACCTGTACGTTGTTTTCTGGGTTCTTTCTGCTTAGACTCTTGGTTTGATTGTTCTCGTCATCAAAGGAAGAATTCTTGATGCAGCTAGCATTGAAAAACTGCATAATAAATAATCCTAAATAGAATTAAACAGAATTTTATCAGCTTAAGTAATTCCACTTCAAATCACTCCTGTAACATAAAATAAAATCATTTAGAGTAAAAATCAATCAATAGAAGCTGATTAGCTCCATTTGTCAAGTCATTCAATTAAAATAAATCCTGATTAGGTATCAGCTGAAAGAGACATTGGGATATTAGATCCAAATAAAGCTAATCTCTTCATAAATATTGATGACAGAACAAAATAGAACAGCAAATTAAAATCATCGTTTGAAAGAGTCCTTCCTAAAGAAAATAGCCAAAACGAAGGCCTAGATTTGGAACAGAACAATTGTGAATCCTCAGATGAAAAAAATCATCAAACACTTTAAAATGAATCAGAGAAGAACTTGAAATCAGAGGAGTAAATAAAAGGCTTATCAACGTTGAAGGATGGTAATAATCCTGACCAATCGTTGAATAAAATCAAAAGGGCTTCGGAGGTTCAATATATTACAGGACAATCGCAGCAATAACAACAATAATAATAGCCAGGAATCAAAAAATCTTTCACTTTAAGATAGGTTTCCAAAGCAAGGGAAATCGAACAGTAGGATAAAAAGAAATTAGAGAGCATTAATAAGTACCTATTTTTCTTGTATTTCCATGATTTCTTCTCTATTTTCCTGGTTTTCTTATAAGACTTATCGAGATCTGTCCGATTTGTGCTGTTCTATCTAAGGTACACTCACACATTAGTTTTTAGCATATTATTCTCAGGCATGACTAAATCAATTGTTTAGACAGTTTTCATCTCTCTATTCAGCTCAGTTGTAATCGCAATCGTGTCTAAATTAGTGAGTACTTTATTAGTTAAAACAGGCATTCTTAAAAAAATTGGAGCTCTATTTACTTTTTCAGTGATAACCTTTTATCTGTATTTAATTCTCTCCATTCAAAGTGGCTCTCCTTACTATGAATCAAACAGCTTCGTGTGGAGCTATGTGACATTCCTAGTTATGGATGTGGTTATTGTTCAGACAGTGACAGCAATAATTTTCAGTTTCATAGCATAGAAAGTCATCCGCTAAGATTCAAATCAAGGAGGATTCTTTTTTAAGGTATTTGATTTTTTAAAGTTAAACATCATCTTAGCAAGCTTGCTCAATTTCTCTAAGTGAAGTGGAGAGAAAAGATGCAGATAAAACTATACTGTGCCTGTGTGTGTGTGTGTGTGTGTGTATTGTGTTTTTTATTTAGAAAACTTTTTTATGATTTCAATGAGCTTTAAAAAGTTCACAATTACTTGATGCTGATGAACTTTTGTAAAAGTTAAAGAACTTTTAAGGGAACATTCTGAGAGTTTTTTAAATGAATTAATCACAAATGTGACAATCAGAAGCTTGAGATTGGCAGGGAATACATCTTTTATAACGAAAAAATGAGAAAACAACACCAATACATCATATTTTCATTTAAAGTAGGAGACATAGACAAACTAATTTGAAAATCTTTGAGGTTGCCTTTAAAAAAATATGATTTTTTGAACTTTTATTGAATTGAAAGATTAATTAACAAAAAAAGAGAGACCCTTTGAAGTCCCAGCTTCGTCAGTTTTGGCGTATTAGTCAACTAGGAATGCGTTAAAATCAACTTAAAAACTTAGAAGAAAAAAACTCTCTCTATTGGAAATATCACATAGTAGTCACACTATTCTCAATCCCCAGAATAAGAATGAATCACTGCTAACACTCTGAATTTATCTGGACAAGGTTACGATGGAATATACACTTTTAAGGCATCAGTAACTGAGCATCTAATAATTATCCTTGTTATAATTATATCCTAATAAGCATATCAAAGAGAAACACGACTGCTTTGTATCCTTTCGAAGCAGAAGATCATCTTGATACCATGGAAAGGTGTACTAAATCAAGGAAAGTAAGATAATTTTTTTTTTTAAATATTCTTGTTTTAAAGACAAGAAAGAAAAATTGAAACTGTTTTTAAACTCCTCAGCAACGAAATTTCCACCAATAGGAGCCAAAGAAAGTGAGGTTATTTCAAATCCAACGAACAATCTCAGAAATGCATTTGAGATCATACAATAGAAGATGTCTATCAAGCCAAGAGAAAAAGAAGCTTTCAGAAAAATGAACCATCAGTTGATTCTATTTCGAGGAATAACTAACTTTCTAGTGGGACTTCGAATAATTACAATTTCAAGACTTCCAAAGAAAAAGGAGTTTTTACAAGTCAATTGAAGTAATTTTCTATGTTTTTATTAAAGTTCAAAATGTTAGGAGATTGTCTAAAAGAGGAAATAAATTTAACTAAGAAAATAGCAATGCGAAATACATGAATAAATAAAATTGCTAGCAGCCATTTATTTGGCTTAAGTGAAATATTAGTTATTTGTTGCTAGGTCATCTTATTAATACAAAGAAAACACGTTTATTCAGAATTAAGTTAAGAGAAATAGATTTCACATAAAATATTACAAGAAATTATTAATTTTTAAAAATCCTAGAAGGTTTTATGAGTCATTCCACCCCAAAAAATTTGTTATTTTTCCTAGAAATCTATTTGAAAAAGAAAAACATCCTTTTTAAGAATCTCTTGTTCCTGAAAATCCACAAATTAATTTTCGTTTGCAGACAAAACTCCAATAAGCAAATTACCTCTTTTTAATTATAGAAATTGTGGGAGATGTTTATGAGAAACCCAGCAAAGGGTTTCCTATTTCAAATATGTGATTGAGAATTGAAAAAAAAATAAATTATTAATAATAAAAAGAAATCATAAAAAAGGAAAAAAGTAAAAAAAAAATGTCGAACTAGAATATCATTTATGATCAAATATTTCATGAAACTCAAATGGAAACTCAAAAATTCTAAGAACCTATTGTTGATAGGATTTCAATAAATACATAGAATCCATAAAAATTGATGGAGATACTACAAGAAATACCTAATTAACTAATAGATTCAATCTATTTATTTAATAAATGGTAAATAATTGATGAGAATGGTGCAGAGTATTTAGGAGAAAGAATTTCTAAGTGTGTTACTCTTACTTCTTTAAATCTAAATCTACAGAAGAATTGTATTGGTGAGAATGGTGCAAAGTATTTAGGAAAAGGAATTTCAAAGTGTGTTAATCTCACTTCTTTAGATCTGAATCTCAGTGAGAATAGTATTGGTGAGAATGGTGCAAAGTATTTAGGAGAAATAATTTAAAAGTGTGTTACTCTCACTTCTTTACATCTAAATCTCAATGGTAATGGTATTGGTGAGAATAGCGCAAAGTATTTAGGAGAAGGTATTTCAAAGTGTGTTAATCTCACTTCTTTAGATCTGAATCTCAGTGAGAATAGTATTGGTGAGAATGGTGCAAAGCATTTAGCAGAAGGAATTTCAAAGTGTGTTACTCTCACTTCTTTAAGTCTGGATCTGTGGGATAATAGTATTGATGAGAATGGTGCAAAGCATTTAGCAGAAGGAATTTCAAAGTGTGTGACTCTCACTTCTTTACATCTAGATCTTTTTAGTAATATTATTGGTGAGGATGGTGCAAAGAATTTAGGAGAAGGAATTTCAAAGTGTGTTCATCTCACTTCTTTAAATCTAAATCTCAATTGTAATAGTATTAGTGATAATGGTGTAAAGTATTTAGGAGAAGAAATTTCAAAATGTGTCACTCTCACTTCTTTAAATCTAAATTTCAATAGTAATAGTATTGGTGAGAATGGTGCAAAGTATTTAGGAGAAATATTTTCGAAGTGTGTGACTCTCACTTCTTTAAATCTAAATCTCATTCGTAATAGAATTGGTGATAATGGTGTACAGTATTTAGAAGAAGGAATTTCAAAGTGTGTGAATCTCACTTCTTTAAATCTACATCTTAATTGTGATAGTATTAGTGATGATGGTGCAAAGTATTTAGGAGAAGTAATTTCAAAGTGTGTTATTCTCACTTCTCTTAATTTAGAACTCAATGATAACAGTATTGGTGAGAATGGTGCAAAGTATTTGGGAGAAGGAATTTCAAAGTGTGTTCATCTCACTTCTTTAAATCTAAATCTCATTAGTAATAGAATTGGTGATAATGGTGCAAAGTATTTAGGAGAAGGAATTTCAAAGTGTGTGAATCTCATTTCTTTAAATCTAAAGCTATATGGAAATAGTATTGGTGCCAATGGTGCAGAGTATTTAGAAAAAGGAATTTACAAGTGTGTCGCTCTCACTTCTTTAGATCTAAATCTCAGTGCGAATAGTATTGGTGAGAATGGTGCAAAGCATTTAGCAGAAGGAATTTCAAAGTGTGTTACTCTCACTTCTTTACATCTAAATCTTAATAATAATATAATTGGGGGCAATGGTGCAAAGTATTTAGGAGAAGGTTTTTCAAAGTGTGTTACTCTCAGTACTTTAAATCTAAATCTCAGTGAGAATAATATTGGTGAGAATGGTGCAAAGCATTTAGCAGAAGGAATTTCAAAGTGTGTTACTCTCACTTCTTTACATCTAAATCTCAATAATATAAAAATTGGGGGCAATGGTGCAAAGTATTTAGGAGAAGGTATTTCAAAGTGTGCTCATCTCACTTCTTTAAATCTAAATCTTTGTGGAACTAATATTGATGAGGATGAAAAAAGAATATTATAATAATTAGTTATTAAAGCTAAAAGGTTGATAAGATGCCAGCCTTTTTGACAATAGTACAGAGAATTTATTACAAGGATTTTCAAAGTGTTAAACTCGCTTTTCTAAAGATAAATTAATAATATTATTAATATGAAAATATATTAGTATTATTATTCTTTATGATATGATGTAACTTTTTTTCTACATTTACCACCATAAAAAAATAAAATTGAAAGGGTTTTTGTGTATTCCATATTGAAAAGCTAATGTTTAACTGAGATTTGATAAAAATATTTAGTTTTTTCATTTGAAATTTCTCAATCCTATGTTTTATTTTCTGGAAATATAATAATTTAACTTTTCTCTTATTAACTTTGATATTCTTTGGAAAGCTGTCTTCAACAAGCTTATCCCAAATTTTAAAGACAATATAAAATATGACCAAAATAATATCTTGCTTTAAATGGGTAGAAAATTTTCAAAAATATTTTTTTTACAATAAATACCGCCTATCTTTGATCATTAATAATAATAATATTTTTTATTATTGAAATTTAAATAAAGCAAAAGAGGTCTGTTGAAAAAAAATTTAATTACTAAAATTGTAATTCAGCAAATTTAACTAATTGTAACTTGAAATTTGTCACAAATGGATTAATTATTAAAGTAAGATCTTCTGTAATTAACAATCCTAGAATATTTTTATGAGACATTCTCTCAAAACATTTATTATTTTTCCTCAAAATCTTTTTGAAAAAGTAAAAACATCCTTTTTAAGAATCTCTTGTTCCTGAAAATCCACAATTTTATTTTCGTTAGCAGACAAAACTTCAATACGCAATAAATTCTTATTTAATTACACAAACTGTGGGAGATGTCTAAGAGAAACACAGTTAAGGATTCCTATTTCAAATATGTGATTGAGAATTGAGAAAAGAAGAAAATATTAAAAATAAAAAGAAATCTTAAAAAAAAGGAAAGAAGTAAAAAAAATGTTAAATATGAATTCCATTTGTGATCATATGCTTCATGAAATTCAAATAGAGAATCCAAAATTCTAAGATCCTATTGTTGAAAGGATTTCAATAAATACATAGAATTCATAATAATTGATGGAGAAACTACAAGAAATACCTAATTAATTAATAGATTCAGTCATTTTATTTAATAAATGGAATAAAATTGGTGACAATGGTGCAAAGTATTTAGCAGAAGGAATTTCAAAGTGCGTTACTCTTACTTCTTTAAATCTAAATCTACAGAACAATAGTATTGGTGACAATGGTGCAAAGTATTTAGGAGAAGGAATTTCAAACTGTATTACTCTCACTTCTTTAAATCTAAATCTCAGTGAGAATAGTATTGGTGAGAATGGTGCAAAGTATTTAGGAGACGTAATTTCAAAGTGTATTAATCTCACTTCTTTAAATTTAGAATTCAATGGTAATAGTATTGGTGAGAATAGTGCAAAGTATTTAGGAGAAGGAATTTCAAAGTGTGTTAATCTCACTTCTTTAAATCTAAATCTCAACTGTAATAGTATTAGTGATAATGGTGCAAAATATTTAGTAGAAGGAATTTCAAAATGTTTTACTCTCACTTTTTTAAATCTCAATCTATGGGAAAATAGTATTGGTGAGAATGGTGCAAAGTATTTAGGAGAAGAAATTTCTAAGTTTATTTCTCTCGCTTCTTTAAATCTAGATCTATGGGATAATAGAATTGATGAGAATGGCGCAAAGTATTTAGGAAAACTAATTTCAAAGTGTGTTACTCTCACTACTTTAAATATAAATCTCAATGGTAATAATATTGGTGATAATGGTGCAAAGTACTTAGGAGAAGGAATTTCAAAGTGTCTTACTCTCACTTCTTTAAATCTAAGCCTCAATTTTAATAGTATTAGTGATAATGGTGCATAGTATTTCGGAGAAGGAATTTCAAAGAGTGTTACTCTCAGTTCTTTAATTCTAAATCTCAGTAACAATAATTGTATTAGTGAGAATGGTGCTAAGTATTTAGGAGAAGGAATCTCAAAGTGTGTTCCTCTCACTTCTTTAAATTTAAACCTAAATTCTAATAATATTGGTGATAATGGTGTAAAGTATTTAGTAGAAGGAATTTCAAAATGCCTTACTCTCACTTCTTTAAATCTAAATCTCAGTGAGAATAATATTGAGGAGAATGGTGCAAAGTATCTAGGAGAAGGAATTTTAAAGTGTGTTACTCTCACTTCTTTATTTTTAGATCTCAATTATAATAGAATTGGTGATAATGGTGCAAAGTATCTAGGAGAAGAAATTTCAAAGTGTGTTACTCTCACTTCTTTAAATCTAGATCTTTTTAGTAATAGAATTGGTGACAATGGTGCAAAGTATCTAGGAGAAGAAATTTCAAAGTGTGTTACTCTCACTTCTTTATATCTAAATCTCATGAGTAATAATATTAGTGAGAATGGTGCAAAGTATTTAGGAGAAGGATTTTTAAAGTGTGTTTCTCTCACTTCTTTATATCTAAATCTCAATTATAATAGAATTGGTGATAATGGTGTAAAGTATCTAGGAGAAGGAATTTCAAAAAGTATTATTTTCACTTCTTTATTTCTACATCTCAATAATAATAGAATTGGTGAGAATGGTGCAAAGTATCTAAGAGAAGCAATTTCAAAGTGTGTTACTCTCACTTCTTTAAATCTAGATCTTTTTAGTAATAAAATTGGTGACAATGGTGCAAAGTATTTAGGAGAAGAAATTTCAAACCTTGTTACTCTCACTTCTTTAAATCTTAATCTCAATTATAATAGTATTAGTGATAATGGTGCGAAGTTTTTAGGAGAAGGAATTTCAAAGCTTGTTACTCTCACTTTTTTAAATCTATCTCTCGAGAGTAATAGAATTGGTCATAATGGTATAAGAATATTAAGAATATTAGTTATCAAAGTGAAAAGATTGACACAATATTACATCAAGCCCAATTGACAATAAGTGCAGAGAATTTATAAAAATGATTTTAAAGTGTTTAACTATTTTATGAAAACATATTACTATTATTCTTATGGCATATTTTTTTTTCGACATTTCCCACAATAAAAAAAATGAAGGATTTATATGTGTTCCATGTCAGATTTCCAGAAAATCAAACATAGGATTGAGAAATGTCAAATGAAACATAATTCAAAAGAGACAATATTTTTTATCAATTAATTCTCAGTTACACATTATCTTTGCTCATTTAACTTTTCTCTTAGTTAACTATGAAAGCAATAATCATTTATAATAATGCTAAAAAAGAAACAGTTGAATTTATTGAAGTTAATTTTTAGATATTTTTATCATGGTAAAGACACAAATAATAATCCTAATTATCTTTCTCATTTCCTGCAATAACTCTAGGTCTAGCAGAACTCATCTTTAATTCAAAGGCTATTTCTATCATATTTCTTAGCTCATTAGAAAAAAACAGAGTTTTTCTCGACAGTAAGAGATGACAGTAAACATGCATTTGTGCTTATGCAAGATGGAAATATTTATGCCCTATCCCTCATCTACATTCAGCAACCAACATATCTAAATACCATTAAGACAACAAACTCACTTGAGATGGCATTCATGAATGGTTATCTGTTAGTAACTAATTAAATTGAAGGAGTGATTATCATAGAAGTCTCTGATCCATCCAATCCAAAGAAAATCTAGACTTCCCCAGCATCAATGACTCTTCTCAGTAATCCTAATATTTTTTCAAAAACAAGTTTTCCTCCAGAAAATGCAGCTATCCTGTTTTTACTCCAGATTTAAAGAAGCTGTATTCCATAGGTAACACTGGTTTACGGAGAATTTCATTAAATAATAGGATATCCATTCATACATAATTCAGTAGGCAGACAACTTCAACTTACGAAAAAATTAACTATGAGATCCTCAAGTTGATAAGAAATTAATAGTTTGAGACTATCTGAATGATATATGTACTATTTTACACTTCTCAATCGATTTTATCTGATTCTGTGATGTATTACATAGAATTCAAGAAAAATCACTGCTTTCATGGACGATAATCATACCAAGTTAAAATAAGATTTAAATGGTTGTGAATAAAGAAGCATCGTTGAATTATTCATATTTCACTGAAAACAAAGGCCATTTCATTCATTATTTATCCCAGATTGTCTCATTTCACCATTATTAGTCTCAAATGTTCTGGAATATCCCAATTCACTATCTACTCTAGAACATTCTGTTTCATAATAATCTGTTCCCAGAGTGTCCCTTTTTTTCACTATTTGATGCGATTTTTTGAAAAGTTAGAGAACATATTTAAAAACATCTTTTTTTTCCTTTCATTTCCCTTAAAATAAAAATTTTAATTCCTTGTTAAATTCCTCAAGGAGAGCAGGATTTTTGAGAATTCTACAGATTTTTTGTTTACAAGCGATTCCCTTGATTATTTGTTCTCAAATGAAGGCATTACAACATCTGTGTGCTCTAAGCAAAGATATCAGTTACCAATATTATTCGTTCAAATATCGACGTGTTGTTCATGAGAAGACAGAATGATGAGATCCTGAAGG
>Ga0302285_10000294_pt1 | contig 28931 bp, 26 predicted proteins | sample III_Fen_E2_2_FD_200455 | JGI IMG/M metagenome (GOLD analysis project Ga0302285, IMG submission 200455) | Peat permafrost microbial communities from Stordalen Mire near Abisko, Sweden - III_Fen_E2_2 | ecosystem: Environmental > Terrestrial > Soil > Wetlands > Permafrost | place: Sweden: Abisko... | reverse complement strand
GTTGCTTCCTCCGTTGAAATCAGTCACCACTCCGCCTGCTTCTTTTACAATCAGTGCTCCGGCAGCTACATCCCAGGGTTTGAGGTCATATTCCCAGAAAGAATCAAACCTTCCGCAAGCCACATACGCCAGATCAGTAGCAGCAGAGCCAAGCCTGCGTACCCCACGGGCATTGGTCATGGTCCATTTCAGCAAGGCCAGGTATTCATCCAGCTGGTCAAAGTTGGAATACGGGAATCCAGTAGCCAATAGGGCATCGTGTATATCATCCCGTTCGGATACCCTGATAGGTTCGCCGTTTAGGTAAGCACCCCCTTCTTTCCATGCATAGAAGCATTCGTCGAGTCCTACTTCGTACACCACACCCACTACCAGTTCATCACCATCCAACAATCCAATGCTGACTGCATATATTGGGACACCTTGAATATAATTTGTCGTTCCATCCAGTGGATCGATCACCCAGTTAAATCGTTCACCATGCTTCGAACTGGTACCCTCTTCGGCAATAAATCCCGATTCGGGCAATAACTTCGATAATTGCTCAACAATTCGTTTCTCCGATTCCTTGTCGACATAACTCACCAGGTCGTGCAAACCTTTGCTTTCGATCATTGAACTGTCAAAGCTCTTGCGTTCTTCCGCCATAAACTTTCCAACCGAACGGGCTATTTCGCAGGTAAGTGAACAAAGATGCTGGTATGTTGGGGTCATAAATTTCAAGTTTATTAAGTGAATGCAAAGTTAGAGTTTTCAGAAGGAACTACCAAGGGATAATTTTTGATTATTTACAATCTAAAGTTCATCAAGACAAACATATTCAACATCAAGCCATTGGTACCTATTGATTATCAAGTTGTTTCAATCCTGAAGTAGCATTATTTCCCAGTATGGATTTCATTTGTGTTATGGCAACTTTATTCAGTTGTACCAGCCGTCTACCTTGTGGCAACCCTTGTGATACGTGCAAAGCATTTATACTTTCCAGGTTGCTCAGCACGTCCAGTTGTTCAATAGTTGCCCTATCCCTCATATTCCCTTACTCATTGGGATGATCTTCCCTCCAATGTTTTGCTGTCATTCCGAATAATACCACATTTAGCAAGTCGGCTTCTGAAGCGTAAATCGTTCCTGCCTGCAGGTTGGTTACTTCTTTTGGTATCAGGCTTTCTTTAATGGCGTCTGTATGGATCTTATAATTAATTTTTGAAATGGTACGTTGCAGGTTCCAGTTCAATTGCAACCTATCGCTTTCTTCGTTTTTAAGACGTTGGAATTCCTTGGTTACGTATAACTTAAATTCTATCGAAATCCAGGAAGCAAACTCAAATGCAATATCTTTATGTGCATAAGTTCCTCCATACCTTCCAGACTTAGAAATCATGCCAATAGCATTCGCTTTTTCTATCCATTGCTTAGGACTAAGCACAAAGCTATTTAATCCTGCTTGTTTTCTAAACCCCTCGAATTCGAGGGGTTTAGAATTCGGATTCTATAGTTGTTCCCAAAAACCAAGTAGTTCTACCGTGTTTCTGTTTCGTAACCAATTTTGAATAATATAATCTGTCCGTTCCGCATCTTTGTGCTTTGCAATATCAGTCAATGAAATAAAATCTTCTGTATCAATATGCAATATCGATATTTCTGAGCCTTTTACAATCATCTTATTATTCTTCATGCGTATTTTTGAGTTAAAATTATATATAAATAATAGGGCTGAATTCAAGTTATTATCGGCTAGTCATTTAAAACCCGTCGAATTCGACGGGTTTTAAATTTATACAAACTATTTTCAGAAATTGGAGATATTGTATTTATAATATTGGGATTAATTGTATTAATATCATCATATTAAACCGAATAACATACTAAAATGTTCAACTAAAAAAACCGAATAATACTGATAATTATGTCAGTTTTATTCGGTTTGTATATTCAATGGTTTACTAAACTTTCGTTCAATAGGACTTATTTCAGCAACCCAGCAATTCCCTCTTTCAACGAGAAAATCTTACTTTCAGCATCAGCTTGTTTTTTACGTTCAGCATCTACCACTTCCGGTTTTGCATTGGTTACAAAACGCTCGTTGCTAAGTTTTTTGGCAACTGATTCTAAAAAGCCCTGATAGTAGAGTATATCGGCTTCCATTTTCTCAATTTCTTCTTTCACATTAATCAGGCTTCCCATCGGAATGGCAAATTCTGTCGTTCCAACAAGGAATGAAATGGAACCTGCAGCTTTGTCGGTCACAGGTTGAATGGTTTCCAGGTTACCCAGTTTTAAAATTATGGCATTGAGGTTCGGATTGTGTCCACCAATTACCTGCAGATTCAGATGTTCCTTGTTTGGGATATTCTTTTGCAAACGAACTGCCCGTACTCCGGCAATAATTTCTTTTGTATATTCAACGTTTGAAATCAATACTTCATCCACATCACCTGCTTTTGGCTGTAACTGGATCATGATACTTTCGCCATCTTTGCGTTCTTCCAATGCCTGCCACAGTTCCTCGGTGATAAACGGCATGAACGGGTGCAATACTTTCAGCAAGGTATCAAAGAAGCCGAGGGTAGCTTCGTAAGTCGTACGGTCGATAGGTTGAAGATAAACAGGCTTTGCCATTTCCAGATACCATGCTGAGAATTCATCCCAGAACAGTTTATAAACCGCCATCAATGCTTCCGACAAACGGTACTTTTCAAACAGGTCTTCTATTTCAAGAAGTGTTTTGCCGAGTTGCGCTTCAAACCATTTCACTGCCAGGCGGGCTGATTCAGGCTGTGCAATATCGGCTACCTCCCACCCTTTTACCAGGCGGAATGCATTCCATATTTTATTGTTGAAGTTACGGCCTTGCTCGCACAGGCTGTCATCATACGGCAAATCATTTCCGGCAGGTGATGTAAGCAACATACCCAACCGAACCGCATCGGCACCATACTGTGCAATCAGGTCCAGCGGATCGGGTGAATTACCCAATGATTTAGACATCTTGCGTCCTTGTTTATCGCGTACAATCCCTGTCAGATAGACATTCTTAAATGGCAAATCTTTCCGGTATTCGTATCCGGCAATGATCATACGTGCCACCCAGAAGAACAGGATCTCAGGAGCTGTAACTAAATCATTTGTTGGATAATAATATTTGATATCTTCATTATCGGGATGATTGATACCATCGAATACCGATATCGGCCATAACCACGAAGAGAACCAGGTATCCAATACATCTTCATCCTGACGCAAATCCTCCATAGTCAGTGGATAATCAACTATAAGCAATGCCTTTTGGTAGGCTTCTTCCATTGATGATGCCACTACATATCCACCCTGTGGCAGGAAGTAAGCAGGAATGCGGTGTCCCCACCAAAGCTGGCGGGAGATACACCAGTCTTTCACGTTTTCCATCCAGTGACGGTACGTGTTCTTGAATTTAGGTGGATATAATTTAACTTCATCATCCATCACAGCTTTCAGGGCAGGTTTGGCCAATTCTTCCATTTTAATAAACCATTGCATCGAAAGCTTTGGCTCAATAACCGCGTCTGTCCGTTCCGAAAAACCGACTTTATTGGTATAGGGTTCCACTTTTTCGAGAAGTCCAAGCACTTCAAGGTCTTTCACTATTTTTTCACGCACATCGAACCTGTCCATACCCTCATATTGTAATCCATGGGCATTTAAAGTTCCATTATCGTTGAAAATATCGATTGTTTCAAGGTTATATTTTTCACCCAGCATGTAGTCGTTAATGTCATGTGCCGGAGTCACTTTTAGAAAACCTGTTCCGAATTCCACATCCACATATTCGTCCTCAATAATTGACACAACACGATTTACAATCGGCACAATTACTTTTTTACCTTTCAGCGATGCCGTTTTCGCATCGGTAGGATTTATACATACAGCAACGTCACCAAAAATTGTCTCAGGACGAGTTGTTGCAATTACAGCATACCCATCTTCGCCTTCAATTTTATACTTAATATAATAAAGTTTTCCGTTTACCTCCTTGTGTATCACCTCTTCGTCCGACAATGCTGTCAACGCCTTCGGGTCCCAGTTTACCATGCGTACCCCACGATAGATATTGCCTTTGTTGTGCAGGTCACAGAATACTTTGATCACACTTTCGGAGCGGGCTTCGTCCATAGTAAAAGCCGTACGGTCCCAGTCGCATGAAGCACCCAGTTTCTTTAGTTGTTCCAGGATAATGCCCCCGTGTTTATCAGTCCAGTTCCAGGCATGTGACAGGAATTCGTCGCGTGTCAGGTCAGTTTTTTTAATTCCTTCGGCAGCAAGCTTTCCTACCACCTTGGCTTCGGTAGCAATAGAAGCATGGTCCGTTCCCGGAACCCAGCAGGCATTTTTTCCCAACATACGGGCCCGGCGAACCAGAATATCCTGAATGGTATTGTTCAGCATGTGCCCCATGTGCAATACCCCTGTTACATTCGGTGGCGGAATTACAATCGTATAAGGCTCACGGTCATCAGGCTGCGATTTAAAAAAACCATTGTCTAACCAGTATTGGTACCATTTCGATTCTATGTCGGTGGGATTGTATTTGCTTGCGAGTTCCATATCCTTTATTTACAATTTAATTATTTACCATTTACAATTCGGAAGAACCATTTACATATCAGTTGTTTTTCAGATATATAACCATTGCTTTCATTCCTTAAAACGAAATGCAAAGGTAAGAAAAAAAAGACATTCGGTAAAAACTAATTGCTGATTAGACATTATCGGTTCTTAAAGCCTCACAGTTGGGTATATATGTATTCAATAATTATTCTATTTTCAAGAAATATACCTTACCTGAACCTAAAATTACACATGTTCTGAAATTGCTTCTTTATTTTTTGTTTTATTAAAAAAAGACATCCGGCATTTGTTCGATATATCCGGAGTATTCAACGAAAACAGATTGAGGATTGGTTGAGGATTTGGAGAGAAAGACCTCAACCAACCCTCAACCAATCCTCAACCAATCCTCAACCTATCCTCAACCAATATTGGAAAGATGACTGATAAATCCGGATAAATATTGATGTAGAATACGGACTGTAATTTTTGGAATGGATACGGAAAATATGGTTGGTTTTGGATCAAAATGATTTTTTATAAAACGTCGATTGGTAAATATTACTATCTTTGCATTAACAAAAATAAAAAGCACGAACATGAAAAAAGTAATCAATACATCCAAGGCTCCAGCAGCCATAGGACCATACAGTCAGGCCATAGAAGCCAACGGAACATTGTACGTATCAGGACAGATACCAATTAATCCGCCAGCAGGTAAAATTGAAGCAACAGAAATCGCCGGACAAACGGAACAGGTTTTTGAGAATATCAGTGCAATACTATCCGAAGCAGGATATACGTTCGGGGATGTGGTGAAATCAACAGTATACCTGTCGGATATTGCCGATTTTGCAGGAATGAATGAGGTGTATAAAAAATATTACCAGACTGAATGCCCGGCACGTGCAGCCTTTGCGGTAAAGGCCCTGCCACTGGGTTCGCTGGTGGAGATTGAGACGATTGCGGTAAAATAAAGGAACTTAAAGCTCAAAGTGTACGAAGTACCTTTGAGTGTTTGGCTGTTAAAACAAAAAAACAGGTTAGAGGTTTAGCGCATTCCCCTTAGCAATTCGCCGATATCCATGCGCTTTTTACCAGGCGCCTGTACCGACTTCAGCTGAATAAAACCATCAACGAAAGCTATTTTGGCGAATTTCTTACCATCCGTTACAATAGCACCTGCCGGCAGGTAATGTTGTTCAGGTTCTTTTACTGTTTCAAAGACTTTCAACGTCATATTATCAGACTGTCCGGGAAATTGAAGATCGATCCAGGCTGCAGGATAAGGTGATAAGCCACGTACAAAATTATAGACTTTATCAATAGTCCAGGATAACTGTATTTCGCAGGTTTCTTTAAATATTTTAGGGGCAGATTTCAATTCTGTTTCAGGATGAATGAACTGAGACTGGTCAATGCCTTCAATCTTTCCATCCATCAGCAGGTCAACTGTCTTTTTCACCATCAGAGCCCCCATAGTCATCAGCTTATCGTGTACAATGCCGGCATCATCGGTATCAGCAATAGCTGTTTTTTCCTGTAAAATGATTTTACCTGTATCTATTTCATGGGTTAGAAAGAAGGTGGTAGCACCCGTTTCTTTTTCACCGTTAATGATTGCCCAGTTAATGGGAGCAGCACCACGGTACTGTGGCAATAAGGAGGCATGCAGGTTGAAGGTCCCGTATTTGGGCATATTCCAGACTACCTCGGGAAGCATACGGAAGGCAACAACAATTTGCAAATCGGCATTGAGCAGTTTTAATCCTTCCAGAAAGGATTCGTCTTTCAGTTTTTCGGGTTGAAGAACCGGTAAGTTATGCTCCACGGCATATTGCTTTACCGCAGAGCATTGAAGTTTATGACCCCTGCCCGATGGCTTGTCAGGCATGGTAATAACACCGACAACGTTGTATTTATTTTCAACCAATATATTGAGGCTTTCCACGGCAAATTCCGGGGTACCCATAAAGACTATTCTCATAATTCTATATTTACTATTTATTCATTTACAATTTACTATTTGTAATGAATTTATTTAGCTTGATTCAACTATTAATGTGATAAAAAAGCGTGATCAGGAAAAAGTTCTTTATTAATAAATTAAACCCTCCAAATTAACCAATTCACCAATTAACATAATCAACCAATTAACCAATCAACTAATCAACCACCTAGTTCCTCTTATCCACTCCCCACATCAGCTTATTCTTCAGGGTATCAAAAAATGTATGATTCAATTGTTTAATAATCTTGACTGTATAATCGGCTTTACGAATACGCAATTTGGTAGTATGTTCCAGTATTTTAGAGCGACCATCCAATGCCACCAGGTAATTCTGACTACGGCTGTGAACTTCCAGCTCAATGACCCATGAGTCGGGAACAATTAGCGGACGCACATTCAGGCTATGGGATGCAACCGGTGAAAGGATAATATTCTGAGCCTGTGGCACTACCAGCGGACCACCGACACTCATGGAATAAGCAGTTGAACCGGTAGGGGTTGAAACAATCAGGCCATCTGCCTGATAGGTATGAACCATTTCACCATTCACACTGGCATTGATACTCATCATGGACGAACTGTCCTGTTTCAACACTGAGACTTCATTCAAGGCATATGGATAGTCAAATGTAGTACCGTCCGAAGTTTCCACAAAGAGCAATGCCCGTTCTTCAACCCGGTAATGTTGTGCCAGAATAGCATCCAGGGCAGGGATAATCTCATCAGTAGAAACATCAGCAAGAAAACCCAACCTGCCGGTATTAATCCCCAAAATAGGTATTTGTTTTCGTCCAATACGGGCGGCAGTATTCAAAAAAGTACCATCGCCACCAATGCTCAAGGCTAAATCGGCAACAAAATCATCATCTTGAATAATGACTGTTCCTGCAAGGTTAATTTGTCCATGATCGGACACAAAATCGTATAGGACTTTATCGAGCAAAATAACAGCCGGTATACCATGGAAATATTCAAATAAAACCTGAATATGCGAAAGAATCACAGGCCGGTATATGTTTCCAAAAATAGCAATTCTCATAGTGTAAACATTTTTAAAATAAATTTGACTTACCAACAGTAAAATAACCTGATTCGATCTGATTGTATCAACGAAATGTTTAAAAAAGATTGAAAGATAAAAGCTTCTGATTACCTTCTGTTTTTTTTAGCTATTTTTGTAGCAAATTAGTTTTCTGTATAAACTATACAAAGAAACTAAATGAAAATGAAACCCGCAAATATTTAAGTTACGAGTTATAGGTTTATAAAGAATATCTGGCAGAAGGAAACATTTCTTTGATGAATGATTCCTTCAACATTCACAACAAAACAAATAAAGAGCAATTTCTATCAAAACATAGTATAATTCTACAAAATAAATGACTAAACTAAGCGTCAATATCAACAAAATAGCCACCTTACGGAATGCACGGGGAGGAAACACCCCAAATGTTTGCCAGGTGGCCCTGGATTGTGAAAGGTTCGGTGCACAGGGCATTACGGTACATCCACGTCCCGACGAGCGGCATATTAGGCGTACCGATGTATGGGATTTACGCTCGATCCTTAAAACCGAATTTAATATTGAAGGATATCCATCAGCAGATTTTATCGACCTGGTAAAAACGGTAAAACCGCATCAGGTCACTTTAGTGCCTGATCCTCCTGAAGCTATCACTTCAAGTGCAGGCTGGGATACAGTAACCAACCTTGATTTTTTGAAAGAAGTGGTTGCAGGTTTCCAAAGCGCAGGTATCCGGGTATCCATTTTCGTTGACACAAACCTGAAGAATATTGAATATGCCGCCCTCACAGGAACCGACAGGGTGGAGTTGTATACCGAGCCTTATGCCACAGATTATCCAAAAGATCGCGAAAAAGCAGTAGCGCCATTTGTAGAAGCAGCCAAACTGGCAAAGAAACTGGGCTTGGGATTAAATGCCGGACATGATTTGAGTCTTGAGAACCTGTCTTATTTTCATGCACAGATCCCATGGCTTGAAGAAGTCTCGATTGGACATGCATTAATCTCCGATGCACTCTATTTTGGACTTGAAGACACAATAAAACGCTATAAAAAGCAGTTAGAATAGATGTAAATAATTAAGAATTAATAATGAAGAATTAATAATTGTCAGAATGCTGAAATTTAAGCTTTTGCAGATTAACAAATAGATCAATAAATATATATGATCACTTAATGGTTAATAAATGAATTTCATTTTATATTTTCATTGTAAATTAACCTGTAATTTTTAGTATCCACTCCATTTATTGAAAAATAACAGCGTGCAGAAATCAAAACTATATGGTCTTATCGGCTCGACCTTATCAAGTACCTTCATCTTACTTGTTTTATGTCTTGTTGTATTATCCGCTCCCAGTTCAACTGAGAACGAGGGTTTCCTTGTTAGTTTCGGTGATAGCGAGGATGCCGGAGGTTCGGGATACGTAGCAGTACCTTCACGAGGATCTTCTTCGAACAATGTTTCGACCGGAACGCAGGTTAAAACAATAAAAACAAACCAACCAGCACAACCAGCGCAACCAACACAATCATCCACTCCGTCCAAACAAACAGTTTTCACTCAAAGCGATAATTCTGTAGCAATAAACGAACAAAAGGAAAAGGACCGTGTTAGTAAGATTCAGTCGGATATTAATATTCAACGAATTGAAACCCAGAAACGAAAAGCTGATCAAAACAGGAAAGAACAAATTGCAATCAACAATGCCAATGCAGTTAACGGGTTGTTTGGTAATAACGGTGCTACAGGTGGTGGAAAAGGAGGTAGTGGCAGCGGAACAGGAACAGGAAAGGGGACAGGTTCAGGATCGGGCAACGGGGTACAGGGAAACCCTGCAGGAAAAGGCGCTATAGGGGTTGGATATGATTTAAAACTAGGCAACCGCAATTATTACGGAAGACCTGCAAAACCAAATTATCCGAAGGATGTGGAAGGAAAAATAACTGTAAATATTCGAGTTAATGAAAGCGGAACTGTAACCGGCGCAACCATAGGCTCTCCGACTACAATTTCAGACTCAGAAATGCGAAGGGATGCTATTTCTGCAGCAAACAAAACACGCTTTACAGCAGGCAAAAGCATAGAGACAGGATCGATCACCTATAATTACAAATTGGAATAAAACGATTAAAGACCTGAAAAATATTCGGATACAGCGGCTATTAAAATCATTAAACGCTGGAATAATATTAACATAAGTAATAGTAGATATTTCATGATCTATTTGTCAATCTACAAAAGCTTACATTTCAGTATACTGTCAATTATTAATTACTAATTGTGAATTATTAATTATGAAGAAGTTACGTAACAAATAAAAGTATTTACCTATGAAAGTATTTATATTTCTTGCAGATGGCTTTGAGGAAATTGAGGCAATTGCAGCAATCGACATTTTCAGAAGAGCGGATATTGATGTAACAACTGTCTCTATTACGAAAGAGAAGTTAGTACACGGAGCACATAATATCACGGTAATGGCGGATGGTTTGTTTGAAAAAACCGATTTTAGTGAAAGCGACCTTTTATATTTGCCGGGTGGCATGCCTGGCACCAGGAACCTGGATGCTCATGAAGGATTGAAAAATTTATTGCTAAAGCAAGCCGATGAAAACAAGAAGATAGCCGCCATTTGTGCAGCTCCATCCATACTGGGTAAATTGGGATTGCTGAATGGCAAAGAAGCAATTTGTTTCCCCGGATTCGAGAACCAACTCGCCGGAGCAATACTTTCAAAAGATAAAATAGTAAAATCGGGTAAAATAAGCACGGCAAAGGGTGCAGGTGTATCCATTCAGTTTGCTCTGAAACTGGTGGAAGAACTTAAGGGCAGAACAATATCAGAGAAAATAGCGGTAGCAATTTGTGTTTGATTACGTATGGAGTTAACTTCTCTGATTAAAAAAGAATTATCCCGGGTGCGGGAACAAAAAAAAGGAATATGCTACATATTCCTTTTTTATAAAAAACAATGAACTTGAACTTAATTGATAGCTGCTGTAAATTCAGCACCGGCTTTAAATTTGGCAACTTTCTTTTCTGCAATATTAATCGGTTGCTTTGTTGCGGGGTTAATACCCGGACGAGCTGAACGAACAGCTACAGAGAAAGTACCGAAACCAACTAAACTAACTTTGTCGCCTGATACAAGGGCGTCAGATACACTTTTAACAACTGCGTCAAGAGCTTTTTTTGCATCAACTTTGCTAAGACCTGCTTCTGCAGCGATTGCATTGATTAATTCTGCTTTGTTCATAAGATTTTGATTTTTTTATTAGATACTACAAAAATATATTTTTGATTGTGCAAATGTAGCAGATTGTAATTAATATACAAGCGTTTAAATTAAAAAAAAACGTTTTATTTTATATCTTTTCGAAAATTATGTTAGAAAACATATTTTAGACGTTATTTTCATTACTTTTGCGTGACAAAATGTAGCATTAAAAGCGTTTACAGAATAAATCAACCGATTAATTTTGTTATATATTCGATCAAATTCAAGAAATAAATTTGAAATTTAAGAAAAGTCATTTCAAATCTTGTATTATTTATTAAATTTTATTTACTCAACTCTATAAAATGAACAATTACAGACCTTCTTTTTTGAACTCAATACCACCGGTAGTAAAAAACCTGATAGCCATCAATATTGTTTTGTGGTTAGCGAGCAATGTATTACCGGGTATATTTATGAAATGGGGGTTAAATGTTGACCTGACCGATATTCTGGGGTTACATTACTGGGAATCTGCTAAATTCAATCCGGCACAGTTGGTTACTTACTCCTTTATGCATGGTGGATTAGGTCATATTTTCTTTAATATGTTTGCATTGTATATGTTTGGTGGCGTATTGGAACAATTATGGGGAACAAGGCGTTTTCTATTTTATTATTTATTGACAGGAGTTGGTGCAGGGCTGGTACAGGAACTATTTTGGACAGTAGAATTTCATTCTGTTATTTCGGCATTAAATGAGGGTATAAAGGCTAATTCCGGTCAGGTATTATTACAGTATCAGGATGTCTTAAGCCATTATTTCAGATTAGAAAATTTGGGTTCGTTTAATGCACCGGCATTAATTGAAATGAAACGTATGTTTTTGGATTCACCTTCATTTATTACCATTGGAGCATCTGGTTCTGTATTTGGCTTATTATTGGCATTTGGTTGGCTTTTTCCGGAAGTCAGTCTGTATTTGCTCTTTATCCCGATCCCGATTAAAGCAAGAATTTTCGTATTAATTTATGGAGTAGCCGAACTATTTTTAGGCGTTGCTCAATTTTCAGGTGACAATATTGCCCATTTTGCCCATTTGGGTGGTATGCTGTTTGGAGCTATATTGATCCTGATATGGAAAAAGAAAAAAACTCTTTAAGCAAAAAATGTAACATGAATATAATTGATAACATCAAGCAGACTTTTAAGCAAGGAAGCTCGCTTATAAAGTTGATTTATATTAACGCAAGTGTGTTTATACTCTTGAAGTTAATATTAATTTTGCTCCTGCTATTCAATCTTTCAGGTACTTTTTTAGTATCTTACCTTGCTATTCCAGCCGATTTAAACATATTGATTTACAGGGCATGGACGCCGTTGACTTATATGTTTTTGCATGAAGGATTTTTGCACATCTTCTTTAATATGTTTACGTTATTCTGGTTTGGAAGGATATTCTTAATGTACTTTTCAGAGAAACAGTTGGTTGGGTTATATTTAGTGGGTGGTTTTTTAGCAGCAGTGTTTTATGTTGTTTCGTATAATATATTTCCATATTATGCTCCCGAATTACACCAAAGCCTGTTATTAGGCGCTTCAGGTTCTATCATGGCCATTATCGTGGCAACAGCTTTTCGTTCACCCGACATGGAATTGCAGCTTCTTTTTTTAGGACGTGTAAAGCTGAAATATATAGCTATATTCTTCGTCCTAACCAGCTTATTCGGAATCACATCTAACAATGGAGGTGGTGAACTGGCCCATTTAGGCGGAGCTTTGGCAGGTTATTTATTTGTAGTATCTTTGCGTCAGGGTAGAGATTTGACGAAAGGATTAAACCGGATTTTGGATGCAATAACCAATTTATTTGGTCCACGAAAATTAAAGATCAAACCAAATCCGGGCCGTAACAAGTCAACCATGAGCGATGCTGAATACAACATGAATAAAGTCCGAAAGATGGCTGAAATTGATAAGATACTTGATAAGATTAAAACGTCTGGTTACGAAAGCTTATCCAGCGAAGAAAAAAAGAGATTATTTGAACAGGGGAAAAAAAACTGATTCATAAGCAGGAATTGAGAATCGGGAATTAAATGAAAGTCATGTTTGGAAAAACAATAGTGAAATGGGTAATGATGGCTTCGAATATAGTTGTAGTCCTTTTTATGCTCATGACTTTAATCGGATCAGTTGTAAGTCCTGAAAAAATAACCTTTCCCGCTTATTTTGCACTGGTTTATCCAATCGCAATATTTTTCAACATTGCTTTTGTTGTTTTATGGTTACTGGCCCGTAAATGGTTCTTTCTCCTTTCATTGAGCATTTTACTATTTTCGGCACCACAAATCAGCAATACATTTCCCGTCAGGTTTGGGCAAATGAATCCAATCCCGTCAACAAGTTCAATAAAGATACTCACATACAACACTCTGATGAGTGGCAGGCTAAAAAAATTCACAAAAAAAAGACCAAATCAGGTCATGAAGTACATTCTGGAATCTGATGCCGATATTATTTGTTTACAGGAATTCACAGTAAGCGATAAAAAAGAATACCTTACGATGGCTGACATCATGCGTTTATTTGCAAAATATCCTTATAAACACATTAAATACAGGTTAAATGAAAACTCGAATCATCATGGGATAGCCACTTTCTCAAAATACCCAATCATCAACAAACAATATATTGAATACCCTTCCACATTCAATTTGTCGATTTATTCTGACATTTTAATAAACGGGAAAATCATTCGGCTGATAAACAACCATCTGGAATCAAACAAAATAACTGATAATGACCGGGAGATGCAATCAAGCTTAAAAGAAAAGTTTACCGCTGAAAAGCTGAAAGGAGTGACACTCCATTTTTCCCGCAAACTAGGCATAGCCTATAAACTCAGAGCATTTCAGGCAGATGTTGTAGCTAAGGTAGTAAATGCATCACCTTATAAAGTAATTGTTTGCGGAGATTTCAATGATGTTCCGACATCGTATGCCTACACTACTGTTAAAGGCAAATTGAAAGATGCCTTTGCAGAAACAGGCAGAGGCTTTGGCTGGACTTTCAACGACCGTATTTATCATTTTCGGATTGACTATATTCTTTATGATTCCAATGCCTTTACACCGGTTGAGTATAAAACAGACAACGTAAAATATTCAGATCATTACCCAGTGTTCTGTAAATTGAATATCAACGACATTTAAACATACATTACAAACTAAAAAAAACTTATCATTATGAATGTACCTGCAAATTTAAAGTACACAAAAGAACACGAATGGATTCGTTTGGAAGGCGAAATTGCTTATGTTGGGATTACCGATTATGCTCAGAGTGAGTTAGGAGAAATTGTCTTCGTTGAAGTTGAAACTGTGGGTGAAACATTGAATGAAGGAGAAGTATTTGGAACAGTGGAAGCTGTAAAAACCGTATCCGACTTATACCTGCCAGTTGATGGTGAAATTCTGGAATTCAACGAAGCATTGGAATCAAATCCCGAACTGGTAAACGATGATCCATATGGCAAAGGTTGGATGGTAAAAATCGGGGTTTCTGAGGTTGCACAGTTAAACACGTTACTTTCAGCATCCGAATATGAAGCGTTGATTGGGGCTTAATTCTGCTTACACAATTCTAATTCAGCTGGTTTACCTGAAATAAATTTGACAGTTCTGTTCTGAGTTTATACCCTGTAGGTATTTTTTTGACAATTAATCGTCCAACAATTCAATAACTTATGAAAGCTAAAGTAAGTATAATCATGGGCAGTACTTCCGACTTGCCAGTTATGGAAAAGGCCGCAGTACTACTCAACGAGTTTGAAGTTCCATTCGAAATAAATGCACTGTCAGCTCATCGTACACCCCGTGAAGTAGAAGTATTTGCATCAAACGCACGCGAAAATGGGATTGAAGTAATTATTGCTGCTGCCGGAATGGCTGCACATTTACCGGGAGTTATTGCGTCAATGACTACAATTCCGGTTATTGGGGTGCCGATTAATGCAACACTCGATGGAATGGATGCTTTGCTGGCTATTGTTCAGATGCCTCCCGGAATACCGGTAGCCACAGTGGGGATTAATGCCTCACTTAATGCAGCCATTTTAGCAATACAAATGCTTGCAGTGGGTGATCAGGGATTGCAGACTAAATTGAAAATCTACAAAGAAAGTCTCAAAAATAAGATTGTAGAGGCAAACGAACAACTATCTAAGGTAAAATACAAGTTTAAAACGAATTAAAACCACTTTGCAATCCCCACAAGCCAAATATAGTTGCTTTTGGGGATTGTGGATTTATCTCAATGCCATGAAAAAAACACTTATCCTATGTCTGGTTATACTCGGAATGATTTCGTGCAAGCAGCATGATAAATTTTCAATAAGCGGAAACGTAAAAGATGCTAAAGGTGAAATGCTTTATTTTGAACACAGCGGCTTGCTAAAAACAACCATTCTGGACTCCGTGCGGTTAAGACCGAACGGATCATTTAAATTTAAATCAAGTCGTCCCGCTTATCCCGATTTCTACCGGTTAAGGCTTGACGATAAAATAATAACTTTTGCTGTTGATTCATGTGAAGAGATTACTATTCAGGCTAAGCTGGCAAATTTTGCAACCGATTATATCGTAACTGGCTCTGCAACATCCATTCAGATTCAGGCCTTGCGTAAATCAGTCATGAAAATTCAACAGTTGGTAAACGCATTGAATTCGAATATGGGTGCAAACGAACGCAACGCTAAAATTGCAGTTATAGAGAAGGATATTGAAACTCATAAAGAAATGGCCCGTAAAATGATACTTCAGAATCCACGATCAGCGGCAGCCTACTTTGCCGTTTACCAAAAAGTAAACGACACGTATTTATTCTCGCCATATATTAAGTCGGACAGACCTTATTGCGCAGCCGTTGCAACTGCATACAACACGTTTATGCCTGAATACGAACGCAGCAAAAATATTTACGCCCTTGTGTTGGATGCTATCCATAAAGATCGTAAAATGAAAGAAAAAGAAGCGTGGGATGAAGTATTTGCAAGTAAAGGTCTGGGATATATAAACATTATTTTACCCGACAGAAAAAATGTTGAACGTGAACTATCCTCACTAATAGGTAAAGTTATTTTACTTGACTTTTCAAACTACGAATCAAAACAAAGTGTGGATTATACGTTTGCTTTACGTGAATTGTATAAAACATATCATTCACGAGGGTTTGAAATCTACCAGATCTCGCTGGACCAAAACAAGCAACACTGGCAACAATCAACAGCCAACATACCCTGGACCTGCGTGCGTGACGTAAACGGACCAAATACTAAATATACTGCGTCGTATAATATATCTGAAATCCCAACAACGTTTTTAATGGATAAAAAAGGAAACATAATTTCAAGAAGCCTTGGATTCGACGAACTGAGAAAAGCGATAGAAAAACTCTTATAATCTACAAAAAAAAACAATTCGCTTTAATTCTTGTAATTGAGAATAATTTGTGTGATTCGCTAAAATTCGTACAATTCGTGATTATATGATAAAACAGCTTGCTCTTTCAATTGGGTTTGATGCCTGTGGCATAGCACGTGCAGAAACCTTAACGGAAGATGCCATGTATATGCAACTATGGCTCGACGAAGGAAAGCAGGGTGATATGCATTATCTGGAGCGTAACTTTGAAAAACGGACCGATCCACGCATTTTAGTCCCCGGATGCAAGTCGGTAGTAGTTGTTTTAATGAATTACTTTCCCGGCCAGGAACAAAGCTCTGAAGCTCCTCAAATAGCGAAATACGCATATCCGGATACCGATTACCATATTGTTCTCAAAAACAAATTATCTGAACTGGAAAAGGCCATTTACAACCTGTATGGTCAGGAGAGTGTAAATACGAATGTACAACATGTATTTGTTGACTCTGCACCAATTCTGGAACGACGTTGGGCCGAGCGTGCCGGTTTAGGCTGGATTGGAAAACACACCCAGTTAATTCATCCGGGAATGGGTTCCTATACTTTTATAGGTATTTTACTCTTAAACATCAATACGGAATACGATACGCCCATAATTCCCCACTGCGGAAATTGCACCCGTTGTATTGATGCCTGCCCGACAAATGCACTACAAAATGGATCAATAGATGCCCGAAGATGTATTTCGTATCTTACCATTGAAAGCAAAAACGTAATCCCTGATGAATTTCAGCCAAACCTGAAAGGAAATATCCTTGGTTGTGATATTTGCGCCGATGTTTGTCCCTGGAATACCAAATGGGCAAAGCCTCATAGCCATGATGAGCTCTCACCACCTGAAAATATGCTTGAATGGAATAATGAATCCTGGGAACAGTTGACAGAAAAAACATTCAATCAAACATTTCAACATTCGGCCATTAAGCGGGCTGGATATTTAAAATTGAAACAAAATATAGAAGCAGTTGAAAAACACAGATAGAACTACCTGTAAGTCATAGCCAGTGAATTATATAAAAAATAATCGATTACGAATTACAATATCACTTTTCCAACCCTGCTTCCGACCTTTACCAATAACACACCATGATCGGTAATAGAAATTGTATTTATTCCATCAACTGCAAGTTTCTGAAACAGCTTTTGACCAATTGAATTAAATATCTCGACAGTTTCACCTGAGATTGCATTAAACAGCACATTGCCGTTTTCCACTGATAAAGCCAACAAGGTTTTTGGAATATTTATATCTGTAGCAATAGATGCAACACCATTCAGTGTTCGAATCACTGCAGCAGCTCCTGTACTCGACATTGTCAATATAGCAGTGTTTGTTCCCGGTAAAGTTGGTGAATAAGTAATTGTAACAATAGTATTCGGAACATTTCCGCTTGTTTGTGCTATTACATATTGTGAAAGTGAGAACAAAGAAGCATCTACGCCTGTAATAGCAAGACCCAAATCAACATTTAAGTTTACACCGCTAACGTTTAAAGTTTGAGACACGGGTGACCCCTGAACGGTAATCAGAGAGGGATTTGTAATATCTGTTAGTGTAACTGCCGGATTGGGTATAACTGTTCCGCTGCAGGCAACAATACCCGTACTTGCACCAACAGTTGAAACCGTGATATTTTCATTATAATTCCCGGCTGCCAATCCTTGCTTTAAACGTGAATAAATGGTAGTAACCGGAACAATTCCTCCTGACTGTGTTAATGTAATTGGATTGGTGTCCGCAAATGCAGCTCCGGTACCTTTTGATATTTCATAATCAGCCGGAGGCGTTAAAACGACATTGTCGGTAAGGCTGCTTCCACTTACTGTAAAACTATGTTCTGCTGAAGGACCAGTTGTTGCTACATATGAAAACCCACTCAGTGTAGTTGGTGAAATTGTCAGGAGAGAAGTATTTACGGAAGATAAACTATTGGCATCGTAGGCGGATAGAAAGGTTGCCTGCCCCCTGACACTTACTCTTACAACAAAAAGCATTGCTCCTAAAAACACTATTCTAAATAAAGTATTACTTTTCATGTTATAAGTTAACTATAATATAAACAATTTCTTTTTATTCCTATAAGAATCAAATTATTTGCAAATATAACAGTGTTTCTCCTATTCTGTTTAATATATTAAGAAATATACCTAAACTTTCCGACAATATAATAGAATGAAGTACAATACTATTTTCTGCTTTTTTAATTGGTGTTTTATATTTATTAAAAAGGACAATAAATTAAACCTTTTATTGAATAGATATGTAAAGTTAATTAGATTTATCTCACAACATTGTATCAATAACACATACTGTGCATTCAACCAGCAAAGTCGAAAAAAAATATATTTTCAGTTATTAGTGTCATTCACTTAAACACTTCAACTGAACTGAACATACACAGATAAAATCCAATAAATCAAAAATAATCAGTTATCTCAATCAAAATTTGAAATAAATACTTACTTTTGCAGACTTTTTCAACATATTTATTTCGATCTAACTTACTTAGATGAATATTATTTATAGAATCCAACTCATTTACATCTTAAAATTATTTTAGCAGGAAAGAAAAATGAAAAACAAGTATAAAGACCTCATTGAACAAAGCTTTGAATTTCCTAATGAAGAATTCAATATCGTTGAAAACGAATTAGAATGGTGTGGCGTGCCGTTAATGGATATAATTAAACAATACGGGACTCCTTTAAGAATCTCATATTTGCCCAAAATAGCGGATAACATCCGTAAAGCACGACGCATGTTTAATGTTGCTATGGCAAAGGTAGATTACAATGGCGATTATAACTATTGCTATTGTACCAAGAGCTCTCATTTCTCATTTGTCATGGAAGAAGTTTTAAAACACGATGTACATATTGAAACTTCATCTGCATTTGACATCAATATAATGGAGTCGCTTTACGAACAAAAACTACTTAAACTTGATACTTTTATCATATGCAATGGATTCAAACGTCCTCAATACGTTGAAAACATTCAAAACCTAATGCGTCAGGGATTCACAAATGTCATACCTGTACTTGATAATAAGTTTGAGCTGGATCTGTTTCTTAAGGACTTTGACATTAAATTCAAAGTTGGTATGCGTATCGCAGCCGAAGAAGAACCTAAGTTCGATTTCTACACTTCACGCCTGGGTATTCGATATAACGATATCATTCCTTATTATACAAAACACATTGCCAATAACCCGCAGGTTGAATTGAAGATGCTACACTTCTTCATTAACACAGGCGTAAAGGACACCGCGTATTACTGGAACGAGTTAAACAAAGCCGTAAACCTGTATTGTGAACTAAAAAAGAAATGTCCCCAATTAGACAGTCTCAATATCGGAGGTGGTTTTCCTATTCAGACACACCTGGATATGGTGTATGATTATGAATATATGGCTGAAGAGATTGTGGCTCAAATAAAAACTATCTGTACACAAAACGGAGTACCGGAGCCACATATCTTTACTGAATTCGGTTCGTATACAGTTGGTGAAAGCGGTGCCATGTTATATTCCATTGTGAATCAAAAAAAACAGAACGACCGGGAACTTTGGAACATGATCGACAGTTCGTTTATGACCACGTTACCTGACACCTGGGCCATCAACCAACGTTATGTATTCCTGGCTATCAACAACTGGGATTCGGAATACGAACGCGTAAACTTAGGTGGACTGACCTGCGATAGTGAGGATTTCTATAATGCAGAGGTTCATTCAAATGCTGTCTTTCTCCCGAAGATGCACGAGGAATGCGAACAATACATCGGATTCTTCCATACAGGCGCTTATCAGGAATCTCTAAGCGGCTTTGGAGGCATTCAGCATTGTTTAATACCTGCTCCAAAACTGGTAATTATCGATCAGGATGAAGATGGTGAGTATTACACAAAATTATTTGCAAAAGAACAAAGCTACAAATCCATGCTGAAAATTCTAGGTTATTAGACTTATTTGAAAAAAACAGGTTAATGTATATAAAAAACGTGCTCTGAAAATCAGAGCACGTTTTTTATTTTAAATCATTCACCTTCTTCTAAAAAATTCGGGGAAGTATTCAGTTTATTTATAAGTGGGTTGGCATACATTTCAAGAAGCTTTACCCTCAGGAAAGCTTCATCTTTATTTTCAATTTCTATTTTAGCAATTTGCAGGGACAAATACCGTTCAAAGTCCAACTTCTCAATGGGTGAATATTCATTTGTAAAGTGCTTACCTTCTTTGATAGCATCAAATGCAATTTTATTGTTTACGAAAATATTATAGTTAGCATGAATGCGTTTATCAATCAACTCTGTCACAAGAGTTATTTGTTCATTCCTGCTGGAAGTTTCAAGAGCAATTTTCTTTAATTCATTATTGATTGACCCGGTAATCTCATAAACAACACTGCCCTTGTAGCCCATAACGCCGGTTTGAATATTGAGTAAATCATCCTGGGGATTCTTTTTAAAACATGAATTATCACGCTTCTGTTGCATTTCCTTCGCTTTCAGGTAGTCACACGGATCATACTCATAAGAAATACTTAACGGGCAGATATTCAATTTAGTCAGATTGTCAATAAAACTATCTTCTCCAAACATATTCAACATCTTCAATAAACTTTCCTGTGTCCGGTCATTTGAATCTTTAGCACGACCTTCACGTTGAGCAATCCAGATGGATTGGTTTTCTGAAATGGTTTTAGCAATATAAGCAGACAATCGTTTTGAACTTTCTAAAATATGACGGGCGCTTAACCCCCGCTTTACAATAAAGCTTTTATTTAATCGCACCAGATCTTCAATCCACGGATATATCAATAGATTATCACCAATCGCAATTTCCACGGTATTCATATTTTTCTCGATGAACTTACCACAGAGGAAGGCTGAATCCAGAATAATATCACGATGGTTTGAGATATACAAATAAGATGTTGAAATATCTATCTTTTCAAGCCCATTTAACTTTATTCCCTTAGTCATATTTGCTTCCAGATATTGCAGGAAAGGATAAACCATATCCTTTTGAAAAGCATAATTAGACTCGAATGTCATTAAACGCTTTTTAATGACATCTTTAGGCATAAGCGGGTAAATAGTACTAAGCACTTTCATAAATTGCTTTTCATTACAAAGACGTTCTAATACTTCATGTACTTCTTCGTTCTTATAACAACGTATTTCTTCAAAATCGAATTCCATAGTCTATTTAAATTAAAAAGAATTAATACTCTTTCAAAATCAAATCATCTATTTAATGACATGATCAAATAAAAAACTTAAATATATAAATATTACAGGTGCTGCCAACAACATACTATCAAACCGGTCGAGCAACCCGCCATGTCCCGGGATAACATTTCCGGAATCTTTCACATGTACAGTTCGCTTCATTAACGATTCAATCAAATCACCGAAGGTACCGAAAATCACAATAATTTCTGAGAAAATCAACCAGTTCATCAAGCTAATCTGAGGAATGAATAACGAAAATACATAACCCGATAACAAAGCTGCCAATGCCCCACCAACAAAACCTTCCCAGGATTTTTTAGGAGAAATTCGTTCAAACAAACGATGTCTTCCAAAGGTAACACCAATTAAATATGCACCTGTATCATTTACCCAAATTGTGACAAACACAGATAAAAGAAGAAGCGGCTGCCATTCATCGATAAAAAGAATATAGTTTAATAAAACGAAAGGAAGACATATAAAAACCTGTCCGAGTATAAAATATGCCCAATTATTCAGCGGATTTACCTTCTGACGGTACAATTCAAGAATTAGAACCAGAACAACATAAAATCCGTAAATTGAATAAACAGGGAAACGCCATATCCCAGATGCAAATACAAAAGAACTAATAAAAAGCAAAACACCACCAATCACTGCTATCCATGGATTTACGCTTATGGTTGGAGCCTGATTTGAAAGCTTATGGAATTCGTATACAGCCCATCCACAAACTATTGAAAAGAATGCAGCAAAAGTAAAGCGACTGAGCAAAATAGAACCGACGATTAAAGTAACAAATATGAATCCGCTCAAGGTTCGTTTTACAAAGTTATTCATAAGTATTCGTATATATTAAGATAAAGATATTCTAATCGTTTTTATAATCAATTAACCTTCAATAGCTTCATAAGCTCATCAAGTTTCGGCGACAGAATGATCTCAGTCCTTCGGTTACTGGCCCTTCCTTCAGGTATTGAGTTTGAAGCCCTTGGTGAGAATTCACCTTTGCCGGATGCTGTAAGTCGTAAAGGTGAAATTTGATACTCATCGGTCAGTATTCGAACAATAGAAATAGCCCTTGCAGCACTTAAATCCCAATTATCATGATATAATGCTGTCTTTATTGGAATATTATCGGTATGTCCTTCCACTAGAATATCAATGTCCTTATTTTTATTAAGCACATCTGCTAGAACCATAATGGCTTCAGTTCCTTTTATTTCTATTGCAGCACTTCCTGATTTGAACAACAACTTATCGGACATTGACACATAGACTTTTCCGTTTTTTATTTCAACAGACAATTCATCAGATTTAAATCCTAATAAAGCATCATGTAGGATTTTATTCAATCTGCCTGTTATAGAATCCTGTCGTGCCACAACTTTCTTCATATCATTCAAAGCATCTTCTCTATCCAACAATAGATTTTCCTTAGCCTTCAATTCATCGGATTTTATTTTCAACTCATCTGATTTCTTTTTCAATGCAGCACTAAATTGTTCTGATTGTGACAATTTATCATTGGTAAGATTATCATATCTTTTCCCCAGAGCTTTTATATCATTGTTTAACGATGTAGTATCTTTCTTTAAAGCATAGATTTCATTTTCCCTGGCAGATAAGGTCGTACACAGCGAATCACGCTCTTTAATAACGGCTATAACTACTTTAGGCAGGAATAATCTTTTGGTAGGTTTGGCTTCTCCACATTTATATATTGGAGTACATGAAAAAACAAGTGAAAGTACAAGGGTAAGAAGAACCAGATTAGATAGTTTCATTTAAATGATTTTGAGTTATTAAACAGCAATAAAATTAATTGAATCGAAAGGCAATATTCAAGTTGCTTTGGTTTGATACTATTAATAAATAGTCAAAACATATATTTCAAAATTCAAAATAGTTTAGTGGAATAATTGGAGAAGAATGCAAATATAAAACGATACAAAGATAGCAAAACTTTATACTTTGCATAGAAAAACCACAAATTCTTTTGGACCGTGCGCTCCAAGAACCAATGTTTTTTCAATATCTGCTGTTCTACTCGGACCGGTAATGGTTGATATGGATGAAGGTAACGAATCACCATATTTTTCCTGTATAGCAACATAAGCATCTTCAGGATAATCTACAAGTTGTGAAATATGAGCCAGTACGATATGGACAGGTGGAAAAACGTTCATTTGTCTTCCTGATTCATTAGCGGAAGAAACTATTACACTTCCTGTGCGGGCAACTAAAAACTCACAACCGGTAATACCGGCGCACATACCTTCGAAATCATATTTAGTGTTCGAAAAATCGATAAGGCGTGTCTTCAGTTGATCTGATATGTAAGAATCCAGACAATATAGAAAAGGAATGTTTTTTTGTCGGACAAACGATGTAAGTTTGATGTACAGATCTGACTCATCTTCACAAAGAATGCATTGTCCATTGATTTTTTCCAATTCATTCTTGAAACAAGTTACTGCATCAGGTAAAATTGGTTTATAAATTCCGTCAATACTTAGTTCGAGTGCAGAAGCAACAAAAGCCGGTCTTTTTTTACCGGCTTTTGCTATTTTTTGTAGGATTATATGACGGGAATTATCATTCGCCATTGTCTTCAGTTTTTTCAACCGGAAGTGCTTCATTCAATACAGGCTTTTCAGGTTTTGGTTCATCCAATCCTTCTGTTTCGCCGTTTTGAGCCATTAATTCATCATTTCTGGAAGTCCATGGACGTTTGCCAAATATTTTCTCAAGATCTTCTGCGAAAATAACTTCTTTTTCAATCAACAATTCAGCTAGCTTATTGTGACCTTCAGCATTATCATTCAATATTTTCTTTGCACGGTCAAATTCAACTGCTACAATATATTTTGCTTCTGAATCAATTAATTCAGCCGTCTTTTCACTATATGGTTTTGTAAATCCATAATCTGAATTTCCTGTTGAATCATAATAGCTCATATTGGCCAATTTATCACTCATGCCGAAATATGCTACCATGGCGTAGGCTCTCTTGGTAACTCGTTCCAGATCGTTGATTGCACCAGTTGACATTTGATGTAAAAACACTTCTTCAGCAGCACGACCACCCAGCGTTGAGCACATCTCATCTAACATGTGCTCTTTATTCGTTAATTGCCGTTCTTCTGGCAAGTACCATGCAGCACCTAATGCTTCACCACGTGGAACTATAGTCACCTTTACAAGCGGATTGGCGTATTCCAGCATCCAACTAATCGTAGCATGACCGGCTTCGTGATAGGCTATTGATTTTTTCTCTGCAATTGTTGTTATTTTTGTTTTCTTTTCCAATCCTCCAACAATACGATCTACAGCATCCAGAAAATCTTGTTTTTCGACAAATGATTTATTTTTACGTGCTGCTATCAAAGCTGCCTCATTACATACATTTGCAATATCTGCCCCTGAAAATCCAGGAGTCTGACGTGATAAGAAATTAACATCAACAGTCTCATTGATCTTTATAGGCCGCAAGTGAACATTAAAAATTTGCTTCCGTTCATTTACATCCGGAAGATCGACATGAATCTGTCTGTCGAAACGACCTGCACGTAGTAATGCTTTATCCAGAATATCAGCCCTGTTTGTAGCTGCAAGAATAATGACGCCACTGTTTGACCCAAATCCATCCATTTCTGTCAGTAACTGGTTCAATGTATTTTCCCGTTCATCATTACTTCCCATATTAGGGTTCTTCCCACGGGCACGACCAACAGCATCTATTTCATCGATAAATATAATACATGGCGCTTTCTCTTTTGCCTGACGGAATAAATCACGTACACGTGACGCTCCTACCCCTACAAACATTTCCACAAAGTCAGACCCGGACATAGAGAAAAAAGGAACATCCGCTTCGCCTGCGACAGCCTTTGCAAGTAAAGTCTTCCCTGTTCCCGGAGGGCCTACCAACAATGCACCTTTTGGAATTTTACCTCCAAGCTCTGTATATTTTGTCGGGTTTTTAAGAAAAGCTACAATCTCTTCAATCTCCTGCTTCGCTTCGGCTAATCCGGCTACATCTTTAAATGTTATTTTGTTCGTTGTATCGCCTTTATCGAATAGTTGGGCTTTTGATTTACCAACATTGAAAATTCCGCCTCCTGAACCTCCACCCATTTGACCGGACATTCGACGGTTCATAAATACTAAGAAAAGAATCAATAGTAAAAATGGCAAAACACTATAAAGAAAAATATCAATATAATTCCTACTCTCCTTGTATTCAACACTTCCTTTAAAACCATATCTTTCTTCTGCTGTCTGAATAAACCTCGAAATTTCTTCTGCAGGAACACTTACCGTTATAAGCCTCTCTTTTGAATACACATCAAATTTATCACCATAGACTTTCTTTAAAATTTGTGTATCTTTCTTTGTCAATGAATCTTTTAGAGCTTTAGGGTCTAACGCCAACGACCTGTATTTCTCACCAAATGCTTTTCGAAGAGCAGCTGTATCTGTTGATATCTTCGAATAATCAACCAGTTTTGCTTCAATGGAGTTTCTCGAATTAAATACATCGATTTTTACAATCATTCCCTGCTTGATATATTCTTTGAATGTGGTAAACGGAACCTCTTTTGTTGGAGTGTTCTCATTAAAAAAGTACGAACCAAGCAAAACTAATATGATAATACCATATATCCACGAAATATTAAATTTTGGGAATTTACCCGTTGGTTTGACCGGACTTTGATTCGGGATTTTATTTTCCATTATTTTCCTATTGTTATCTTGTTACTTATTTATAGATAAAACAAAAAACTCGTTTCTTGGTTTTTAATTTAAATTAGAAATCAAAAAAAAATTAGAGTATATCCTCCAATTTCTTCAAATCGGCGTCGGACCATAAATGTTCGATGTCGTAAAATGCGCGTGTCGGACGTTGAAAAACATGTACAATTATTTGGCCATAATCCATCGCTATCCATTCACAATTTTGAAAACCATCTGTTGCGTAAGGTTTCACCTGAATCTGTTCACGGACCCAATCCTTTATCGATTGTGCAATAGCATTAACATGTACATTAGAATCCCCCTCACAAATCACAAAATAGCTGCAAGGAGCTTCCTGTAATTTTTTCAGGTTAACGACTACTATATTTTTCCCTTTTCGTTCCTGTATTCCTTCAACAATTTTATTTACAATTTGTTCGTTTTCCTGCATTATGCTGTTCTATTAATTTTAATTTTGAAAATGGTTACAAAGATACAGTTAAATGACCGAAAATGAAAATGTTGTTGAGATTAATAACCTACAATGTTCATTAAAACTCTCATAAATAATATTTATTGGCTCATTCGAGCGAATTGCAATTTGCATTTTGAGTTGACGTTTATAACATTCAATGTATTAAAAAGAAAGAAGTCCAATGCAGTAATGCACCGGACTTCTTTATATAAGTATTGATTCAATTACTTAACGATCGAAAGAAATGTTTCATCGGTAGCAAATTTCGAAAATTCAATATCTTTTACGGCTTTAGCTGCATATGAACCATCAAGTTTAACAGCATTTTTCAAATTGCTGTAAACTGCATCACGGTCATTTGTGCGTGCTCCGATTATTGCACCCAGATACGATGTCAATGCATTAGGCTGTGCAACCGCAGACAATGTAGTACGGGCTCCGCTATAGTCGGCATTTAATATTTGCAGTAATGCTGCGTTATTCGAAACTGTAGAACCGAAATAAGTCTTTGCCTTAGCATAGTCTCCCCGGATGATATAGACAGTTCCCAATCCTTCACCCACATTACCGGTTGTTCCGGCTGCTTTACCAAAGAAAACTTCAGCTTTAGCCAAATCACCTTTTGCCAACGAAGTTAAACCTGAATTATAATTTATATCCGCAGAAGCTGGATCTATTTCAATTGCTTTTGCAAAATAACGTGAAGCATCATCGACATTTCCCTGTTGGAATTTAATTGCACCCAAGTTATTAAAACCACGTGCATCCGTTGGATATTGTTCAGTTACTTTTTGATAGATAGCACCTTTTTCTCCTAAATCACTAGTCAAAGTTGCTGCATAAAGCAATTCTTCAACCGATAATTTAGTAGGATCTTCTTTTACCAGTTGAGTAATTAAAGAATCTGATTTACCAGTTACATCAACAGTCAGTTTCAATTTTGAACGACGTAATTGAGGGAGTATTTCTTCAGCAATTTGTTTAAATGCAACTGATAGATTTTTAATTTGACGGTCACGTTCTTCAGGGTCAGTATACATTGTTAATACACGTAAAATAACTTCTTTGTCCTGAATATTTGATTTTTCCATTAAAGCCTGGAATCCGGCCCAATCTTCAGGTGTGAATTTAGAATCAATCTTTATGCTGGTTTTCAGTTTTTTCATTTCCTTGTTCATGAAATCTACTGTAACCTTCTCACGACTTTCAGCCAAATTCGTATTTAATTTTAATGGCCCTTCCGGAGAAGCATATGCTGACAAATCAAATGCAGACACTTTTTGGTTGGTTGATTCTTTTACTTCCTTGATCTTTTTAGTCAACGAAACCATATCGGCAGAGCTGGTTTCAGACTTGCGAAGCTTTGCCTGTTGAATCAGGAACATAATATCAGCTTCCTGTTGTTCCTGGATAACACGTTGGAATTTGTCTGGAATAATCACCGCAGTTAATTCTGTTGCGCTAGTAGAAACCAGTTGAGAAGTGGCAATCACTCCATCAGCAACCTTTACACCCGGGATTTGATAGATCTTCTTTTTTTGAACAATACTGAATTCCAGATATAGCTCTGATTTTGCCATTTCCGGAACATAATCGAATGAAGCATTCACGGAGTAATTTCCCCCTGTTTTGAAAGCGATTGTTTTATCATTTCCTTTAACTTTTTCACCCTGGAAAACTACCGCAGCACCCTTAACTTCTTTTCCTTCGAATTTTAGTACCGGAGTCACAGTAACAACAGCATTTTTGTTAAAATACTTAACCGGGAAGGTTGCTGTAATTGTAGCTTCAACTTTACCACCTTTCACTTCCAGTGGATTTGGATTACATTTAAATAAGCTAGGATCTAATGCGGTCAAGTCTTTGCTACATGAACTGAAGACTAACGCAAACACCATCGAAACCGCGAAAAATAATTGCTTTTTCATAACGTTGTTTTTTTAATTATAAATTATTTAATTTCTATATATGATTATTCGAACCGCAAATATACAATCTTTCGACGAATTTTACCTTACTTTGCAATCGATTTTGACATCTTTTGTTAATATCCTATCAAAAAAACACACTATTACTTCTATAACAACTTATTAGTACTTTTGTTTATCCTTTATACTATTAATGAAACTATATAATTTTAGAATACT